>JGI20163J15578_10000342_pt1 | contig 19427 bp, 15 predicted proteins | sample TergutCu122P1_FD_15578 | JGI IMG/M metagenome (IMG submission 15578)
AATCAGCTTTACCTTATTATCCTTTTTTCGTAGTTTTCTGCAAGAAAACGAGAAAAAATGTGGAAGCACTGATTAGAGTCAAATTTAATCAGTGCTTCCCTCTTTTATTCTTAGTTTTGCTGTGCATGTTTAAAATATCATCATGCGCAACCACCTCAAGCAGAATGCCGGAACTTTACTTGCATTACCTTGAAATTGATAAAACACGCTCCCATGTGCTGCCGCTCTTTTTCAGAGACATTATCTCCTTTAGCGCAGATAACATTTCGGGAAACATGATAACGTACGACGAAAAAGCAAACATATTTTATGTGCCGGGAAGAATCAGCCAGTTTATAAATTCAAGACAAGCTGCCATAGAAATTATCAAAGTTTCGCCCGGCACAGTTATAGGATTTGCATACATCGGCGGCGGCATTATTTTATATTCAGATAAAAACGGCAATGTTTTCAGAGCAGAATTAAAGAGAAACGAAAGATGGGAAGAACGGCTTTTATTCCGCACGAGAATTGGTCAAAAACCCTTTACCGCAATGACAGCCAATCAAAAAAACATCTATCTTTATTCGCAAAGAGATAATGGAATATACAGATTTGACCACAGCGGCAGACCCGAAGCATTTATAAATACAGGCAATATAAATGTTGCTGCAATTGATATAAAAAGCAATTATCTCTATATACTGGACAGCTCCGGATTAATTATTCTGGCAGACTATAGGCAAAACAGAATCGAAGTCAAATACAGACCAGACGACCGCCATGCTTTAAGCACATCGCTGCTTGTAAAACAAACGCAAACAGAAACAGAAATTATTTTGAGCAGACAGGGAGCAGCAGGCTCATTGCACTATGCCATTTACCCGCTCTCTTCTCTCCATAGAATGATAAAAGAAGAAGGTTACATCAGAAGCGTCTATCCCCCAATAGCAGGCTGCTACCATGTTCTTAGCGACAGCAGAGGCAGAGTTATTTTTCCGGTAAGAAGCTCACTCATAGACCTTAATACAGTCCAGCCCGGCAGAGTTACTGTTACAGGGATGATTCACAATGTCGCCAGCAACAGAATAGTCGTTATCTCAGCCATTGACGACTGACGCGCATGGTTTTCCAAGCAAAACATCAAGCACATTAGTAGCGTTCAGCCGCTGAAGATCTGCCAAAGCCTCAATAGAATGCCACGCAGCATGATCTGTTAAAACAATATTATTGATCTCAAAAAGCGGCGAGTTTAAAGGCAGCGGCTCAACTTCATGAACATCAAGAGCAGCTCCTGCAATTTTCTTGTTTATAACAGCAGCTATAAGCGCTTCCGTATCTATAACCGCGCCGCGCGCTGTGTTTATGACTATTGCGTTTTTCTTCATCATGTCGAATTCTCTGCTTCCAAGCAGATATTTTGTCTTGTCCGTAAATGGCACATTAAGGCTGATAAAATCGCAATTCGAAACAAGATAATCCAGGTCTGCAAAAGAAGCTTTTGTATCTCCGGCAATTTGTTTAAGCTTTTCTGCTTTTTTATCTGCGCTGCGGTCAAAAACAATAACCTCCGAAAAACCCAGAGATGTAGCCCTTTTATGAAGAAGCGTTCCTGTTTTCCCGTACCCAATTATGCCCAGTTTTTTGCCCGCCACCCTGTGAACAGGGATAGTTCCCTTAATATTCCACTTTCCTTTGCGCACAAGCAAATCTTTAACAACAATATTCCGCACAGCAGAATAAAGAAGAGCCAAAACATGATCTACAATTTCTTCTGTGCAGTAATCCGGCACATTTACAACTTTTATTCCAAATTCGGCAGCAGCTTTTACATCTACACTATCGTAGCCAATCCCGTAGCGGCCAATGACCTTGCATTTTGTAAGTTTTGATATAAAATCCCTGTCGATTTTGAAAAGATTGACAAGAATCGCATCTGCATCAAAACAAATTCTGGATAATTCCTGCAGATTATTGGCATGAGCGCCTGCTTCTATTACATCGCAGTCGATTTGGCTGAAAACTTCTTTTTCTATATCATGATTGCTGAATCTTTCTTCTATAAGAACTATTTTGTATTTCATAATACTAAAGAGTAAAACAATTACAGCACATTTTCAAGCAATTTTTTCCCTTTTAATTTAAATTTATAGCCGGAGGCGGCGTATCCCGAAGATTTATAAACACATTTACTTTTGCTCCCTGCAATATTCGGAGACTGATGAACACTCCCAATTCCTTTCGCCTGCACTCCATTGCTGCGAGCAAAGCCGAAGGAGCAAAGACTCAAAATAGCTCTTCGAGCACATATACATAATTCTTGTCTGTGCCAAAAATTATTCTTCCCCCTGCGATTATGGGAGAACCAAGAATATCGCCCTCAGTTTCAATCGTCCACAAAATTCTTCCGCTGGCAGCATCAAGGCAAACAAGCATGGAAGGAACATCGCCATCCGGGCTTCGTCTTACTCCAAAATAGACTCTTGAGCCTGCAACAGTCGGCGCTGAGGATACAGGAAAATCAAACCACCTTTCCCATACTTTTCTGCCTGTTGAAGCAGCAAAAGCTCTTATAGACCTGTCGCCAGGCGCATAAATTACATAATTTCTCCATATTGCAGGCGCCATATAATCGAGAAGAGCTATATTTTCCCAAAAAAGGTCAATGGGGTCATAACCTCCGATGTCGAACAGGCTGCTGCGCTCAAATACCTGCCATATTGGCTCGCCTGTTCTTCTGTCGAGCGCAGAAAATATGTAAGTAAAGTAGTTGCCCATTACTCCGACTGATGCATAGTGCAGAATATTTCCGGAAATAGCAGGAAAAGAGTACCAGATTTGCCTGCCAACAGTGGGTAACGTCCAAATATAGCGTTGTGTGGGTATATGAAAAGCCGCAAGGCTAAAAGGGTTTTCCGGCGGTCCAGGCATAAAATAAACTACATCGTTATTTATCTGAAAGCTGTTGCTTAACCATACATAATTGGGTATAGCCTTAATTTCCCTGCCATATCTTGTAAAAAAATGGGTTGCGCCTAGATCTGTGGTAAAAACAATTGTATCGTTATGCCCTACTATCGTGGAATTTACAGGAGCGCCTGTAAAATGTTCCCATGCAAGGGTGCCTGTTCTATGGTAGACTGCATAAATATAACCATCAGTGGAGCCAAAAAAAACTTTTCTGCTATCAACATATGGAACAGAATTCACAGGCGCTCTGGTTTTAAATACCCATCTCATAAAGCCTGTGTTAAGATCAAGGGCGTAAAAATTGCTGTCCGAAGAGCCAAAAAAGAGCGTATCTTGAAAAACCACAGGAGGGTTAAAGCGTCTCTCCCTAACGCCTCCTTCCTGAAGCTTAAATTGCCATTTAATGCCAATTGGCGGGAAGATTCTCTCGGAAGTATTGCCCTGCCCGCTTTGTCCGCGAAAAACAACCCAGTCGCCACTGCTTCTGCCAGTACAGCCGGAAAGCATCAGAGTTATAATCAATATGCCATATATGAAATACTTTACATTTTTTTTCGTCATTAGTAGAATACTCCTCTGAGGCTAAAAATGTTTTTTACATATTTCAAAAATCCTTTTGGCTTTGTAAGCTTTTTTAATCTAAAATATTCTTCTTCGAATTTTTTTGTAACATGATCATACTCATCGCTGCTGTAAACATTTCTATAGAGCAGCTCTGTAAAGAGCTCTGTAAATAAGAGCGCTTCGCTATTTATACCACCATATTCAACAGGAGTCATTGATTTTGTTTTTAAAGGATATCCGGAAAGAAAAAACCTGTGGAGTATATACTTGTATCTGCTCTCAAACGAAACTGTAACAGGTCTTAATGATTTAACAGAAAGCACTGTCATAAGAATAAATTTATATAAATATAAAAAAGTTATTACCAATACAGCAATTATAAGCAAAATCGAAGAGATGAATCGCCATGGGAAAACAAAATTTTCAGATCTATCACCCATTTGTCTTATAATGGGGATTACAATATTTGCATCATTTAAATCAAATGGCGGAGGAATGGCAAAGCTTGTTGGCTCAATATCTACCCACCCCATTCCCGGTATAAAAAATTGAGTCCACGAATGCCGGTGTGCAGTAGTAACTAACATAAGATTTCTTAGAGGTATGTCAGCTATTATATCTAAACTTTGCTGTAGTTCTGCAAGAGCTTGTCTATGCTGCGGTGTTTGAAGCGCTCTGGACGCGAGATACCCTACTACAACGCGGGAAGGAATTCCTGCTCTTCTTCCAAGCATGGCTGCTGCATTTGAAAATTCTACACAATCCCCCGAAAGGTTTTCCAGAAGAAATCTTGTTATATGTTCTACAGAAGTGATATTTTCAAAACCCAGCTCATATTGAAAAGTGGAAAAACCATTAAGGATTGCAACTATATTTTTTATATACCTGGCAGGGTCATTAACATAACCTCCTTCGGGAATTATAACGCCTGCTGCTTCCAGAAAATCATCAAGTATTCTCATATGTCTGTCAGACAAAGGCAGTGCAAGGTATTGCGTCATTCTTTCAAATTCCCTTTGCGGAAAATAATCAAGCTCCACAAATTCAAGCTGGCTAGTAGTTAGCGGAGAAATCAGTGAAACAATGTTATAAGAGAATAAAAAAGGATATCTTTGCATGGAATAGATTGTAGGTTCAATCATAACAGGCAAATATGGAACTACGCGTTCAGGTATTATGGATAAATAGAAAGCTCTTGTTTCCACTCTGTTTTCATCCGGTATTACAAAAGGATTTCTCCATGTTTCCAGGAATCTCTGCCTCGTTAACATATTAAGGCTTCTCTCACTAATTTCACCGAATGTATATTCGTTATACATATTTACAAATCCATGCACAGGATGAAAACCACCAAAGTATTCTGTTGCAGAATAAAGTTCAAATGCGGTTGTAGACACAATCATAACTGCATACTGCCTGTCTTTTCCGGAAAAAGATGAGCGGCTTCGTCTTCCCCATCTTTCTGCAGGAATTCCGGAAAGGCTTCCGTCTCCAAAATCTCTGGGGTCATCTCCATTGTCTACATCTCTTGGGATAGGAAAAACTTGTTCATTTCTAAAGTTAAAAATAAAATCATTTACAAGATAATCTGCAGGAATAAGTATTGCTGCAAGAGTGACAAGCGGTATTATTATAACAAAAAAGACAATAACTTCTTTCTTAAAATCCCCAAGTTTTTTATTGCCGCTGCTTCCGTAAAGAATAATCGAAAGAAAAAGATACAAAACAATTAAGAGAATATAAAAAACAGGAAGAATATAGGATGAAGTTTGCCAAACAGAATCAGAAGCTCTTGAAAAATCAAGCAGCCTGTAAAAGATAAAATAGATAAAACCCAATTCAATAAAAATAAGAGCAACAACTCCTGCCCTAAAAACAAGAATATTAAAAGCAAATATTATTATGGTAAAAATATATGCTCTTAGGAGTATTTCAAAAAATCCTGGAAAAATGCAAAACAAAAGAGGAAGCAGAAAAATAAGCGCTGGAAAAAACAAATTACGCGAAACACCTATTCTTTTGCCGAACTTGATCCATGCAGGCGACGCTGATTCAGGCAGCAAGCTCTTTGAAAAACTATAGGTTATCAAAATTTGAAGCGGAACAAAAATAAACCAAAACACAAATCCGGGAAGATCATATCGCACAACGATTGAGGGAGACAGAAAAGGCGCAGTAACTGCAACAAAGTAAACAGCCAGCCGCAAAACAAGCGGCAGCCAGTAGATTTTTTTATTAAACATTTTAGTTGCCAGCCTCCTTTCCGCTTTTAACAAGAGAATCCAGCAAGCTCATTCTTATTTCTACTTTTTTTACGCTGCCCCAGGGTAAATCCCCGATTCTCCTGGTGTAATAACTGTTTTTTAATCCGGAAAAAGCAGAATAAAAAAAAGAGGCGGCTGCGCCCATATAAAATAAAAAAGGCTTATAAAAAGCAGAAAAAACAAAGCTGCTTCTTTTGCATGTTATATAATTTTTGCTATCTTCGTACTTATACGAAAGAGAGGGGATGTAACATGCAGAGATATGGCACGAAGAAAGCTTGGCAACCGCTGCCTGAACTATTTCGTAGTTTTCTGCAAAAATTGTAACAGTGCTTCCGCCTGGTATTTCTGTTAAAAATCCAAGATCAACAGCAGCCTTACTATTCGCAGACTGAGATGCACAAACAGCAAGCAAATGCCCTGCTTTATGTAAATCCGAAAACTCTTTTACAATACACTCTTCTCCGTTTACAAGTATTCTTAATTCACAATCGCTGCCCGCGTCCGCGTCTTTTTTAATCCTGTGAATAAAAGTGTAAAAAAATTCCCTGAAATATTTTCCAAGCACAAACTTCCCGAATATTTTTTCTGCATTATCCAATAATTCATACCGTTGCTGCATTAAAGAACTGCTTAAATAAATAAATGTTAAAATATTTGCCTCTTCTTTTCCGCCAGGAGATATTTTTGTAAATAATTGATTTATTCTGGAACTCGACTTCCAGTTAATATCCCGATACAAATCTCCGGGCACATATTCCCGCATAAGATATTTTTCAATAGTATTGTCATATTTGCGCTGTTTTGTTATTACATCTTTTACAAGAAGCTTGTTATCGGTAACAACATCATTCTTTACTCCTGGCACAACTGTAAAATCTTTCAAATTTTCATTAAACACATTTATTCTTGTTAAAGAAAAAATGTCTTCGATATAAAGAGCTATTTTCCCGGAAACAGTTCCTGGATACGGAAAATAAAAACTAAAATCAAAGAGCCCCTTACTGTCTGACCTGTATCTTCTTGAAAAAAAAGTATTAATATTGCCTGCTGTTACTGCGCTGCCCTTTACAATCATCGCGTAACGCAAAAACAAATAAGCTTTGCCCTCGGCATTTCTTCCCCTGTTTAATATCCCCGAACATTCAACATTTATAAGTTGTCTGTTATTCAAATAAGTTGCAGAATCTATAGAACCTTCGGACTTCCATATAATTCTTTCGACCCTGGAGCTTCTTGAACAGAAAAAAAGCCAGCCCCACATGGCCAAAATAAATACCAGAAAAAACATTGATATTGATATTGCCGTAAAATTATGAGTTGCAAACCCTCTTCCCAGAGAATAGACCGAAAAATAAAAAAGCAAATTCCCGGGAAGCGTAAAAGGATAATATTTTTTGAAAGCTTCTGTAAACTTTTTCATCTTCCAACTGTAATTGAATTAATAATATCTGCAAGAATATCGATCGGAACTCCTGCATTCTCTTTAACAACAATTCTGTGACTTATCGCAGGAACATAAAGCTCCTTAATTATATCAGGAGTAACGTAATTTAGTCCCCGCACAAGCGAGAGAGCTCTTGCAAGCCTGGAAAGCTTGACTCCTGCGCGCGGGCTTGCGCCATTCAGGATATAGGGATTTTCCCTGGTTGCCCTTACTGCTTTTACAATGTAGTCAACAAGCTCCTGATGAATCGTTACTTTATCTATCATATCATGCCACAAAATAAGCTCTTCGCCTTTAAGAACAGATTCAAAGGTCTGCCAGCCGTCACTTCTGCTGTGCTGATTAACAATACTTCTCTCATCCTCAAAACCAGGAATCCCCATTGAAACCTGAATCATAAATCTGTCGAGCTGCGGAGCAGGAAGCGGGAAAAGATGGGCTCCCTCAAGATTCATTGTAGCAATAATAAAAAACGGAGAAGGCAGCGAATATGTCTTTCCTTCAACAGAAACTTTCTGCTCTTCCATTGCCTGAAAAAACGAACCCTGCGTCTTGGGGGTAAGAAGATTGATCTCATCGCAAAGAACAAAGTTTGCAAAAATAGGCCCTTTGTTGAATATAAATTTGCCGTCCTTGCCGTCGATTCGTGTAAAGCCAATAATATCCTGAGGCAGCAAGTCCACAGTACACTGGATTCTGCTAAAAGGCTCTATTTTTATTTCAGCATCCGGAGATTTAAGGTTGCTGTTATCAATCGAGCCTGCCAGAGCTCTTGCCAGCGAAGTTTTGCCAACCCCGTGCGTATCTGCAAGAATTACATGCCCCCCTGCGATTTTGGAAGCTATAATGTATTCCAGCTTTAATTTATCTACGTGAATAACTTTTCTGATATTTTCTATCAGTATATTTATTCTGCTTTTTGTTGCTTCTGCAGTTTTTTCCTGCAAATTTTCTGAAGTAATCTGTTCCATAGAAAAATTGTAAAATAAAAACCAAATCTAATCAATATTAGATTTGCAATAATGCTTAAATCTGATTTTATAGTTGAAACAAACACTCTTTTCACAAAATAAACATAATGGTAAAATATAGAGATGGAGTATTCTGATGAATTTACACTTGCAATTTTCGAATAAAAAAAGATTTGTGAATCCCAATTTTCTTAAAGATGAAAGCGTAAAAACTGCTGCAGACAAGATGATTCTCTCTGCTTCTGGCTGGAGAAAAATCTTTGGAGAAAACGAGGAGAGCGATAGCATAACTTTGAAAGAACAAGACAAAGTTATTTTCGCATTGGCAGCGGAAGTATTTTTTAATTACATTAAAGCAAGGGATAAAAGAAGGAAGCCGGAAGAAATTTCCGGAACAAAAATAAATTCTTACATAGAGCTTCCGGCTACGCCTCGCTACCCAAAAATTGTTGTGGGAATTGACTCCCGGCCTACGGGTCCCGAAGCAGCAGAATCTGTTATAAGAACTTTAATCGCTTTGGGCTGCAGCGCAGAGTATCTTCACATTTGCGCTGCGCCGGAAATAATGGCTTATGTAAAGCAGAACAAAGAGCTTGATGGATTTATCTATATATCTGCAAGCCACAATCCAAAAGGATATAACGGAATAAAATTTGGAGCAGAGACAGGCGCGGTTCTCGGCGGAGAAGATTCTGATCTTCTTATAAATAGTTTTAAAAAAGAGATTAGCAACAAAGAAAAAATTACAGCGATTGTGCAGCTTCTTAACAGCGCTGATATTAAAAAGCTCTCCGGTATAACAGAAAAACAACAGGTTTGGAAAAAAGCATCTTATGCTTCGTACCTTGCTTTTAACCTGCAAATTGCGGGGTGCGGCGCAGCGCAAAGCGCAAGGGAAAGCGCGAAACAGAACATAGGACAGGGTGCGAAGCAGAACGCTGGAAGCAGCGCAGGGCAGAATACGGGGTGCGGCGCAGAGCAAAATACAAAGGAAAGCACAAAGCAAACCCCAAGCCAGAACGCACACCAGAACATAGGGATTGTAGCAGACCTTAATGGCAGCGCAAGGTGCACGAGCATAGACAAAGATTTTCTTAAAAAACTTGGGATAAAAAGCAAATTCATTAATACAGTCCCAGGGAAGATAAAAAGCCCAATACTTCCGGAAGGAGAAAATCTTTCTTTATGCAGAAAAGCGCTTGAAAAAGCGTACAAAAGAGATAACTCATTTATTATTGGTTATATGCCAGACAACGATGGAGACAGAGGAAACCTTGTATATATCAGTTCTTCGGGTGCCGCAGAAATTTTAAAGGCGCAGGAGCTGTTTGCACTTACCTGTTTCGCCGAACTTATGTATATAACAGAATCAGCTCTTGCTAAAGGCAAAAAAATTGCTGTAGTTGTAAATGACCCAACTTCAACCAGAATCGAAAAAATCGCGCATCAGTTTGGCGCATCTGTCCATCGCGCAGAAGTTGGGGAAGCAAATGTGGTAAATCTTGCGCTAAAACTTATAGAACAGGGAGTCTATGTAAGATATCTTGGCGAAGGCTCAAACGGCGGAAGCATAACTTTGCCTGCTACTGTGCGGGACCCGCTTAACACAATAAGCGCTATTACAAGGCTGCTCTCTGCAAAGCTAGGGTACGCTTCGCTAAAAGCTAAATCTATAGATTCATTATTAAAAGCTTTGCCGCAGTTTACAACTACAGAGACAGACGACCCTCTTGCAAAAATGAAAATTAAAACAGCAGACCACGATATTCTCAAAACCAGATACGAAAAAATATTTCTCGGTGAGTGGGAATTAAAAAAGAAATATCTCGAAGAAAAAGCAGGTATTGTTTCCTGGGAAGAGATAAACTATATGCAAACCGATGCTGCTCCGGGAATGGGGAGCAAGATAAGAGGCAGCAGAACAAAGGGCGGACTAAAAATTCTCTTTAAAGATAAGCAAGGTGCGGAGAAAGGATTTATCTGGATGAGAGGCTCCGGAACAGAGCCTGTATTTAGAGTAATGGCTGATATTGAAGGAAAAAACAATCCTCTTGAGCGCTTTCTCATAAAGTGGCAGCGCGAAATGATAGAAAAAGCAGATGAATAAAGGGCACGCCTGCGCGCCCTTATGCTTCGCTTCGCTCTCACGTCGCAACGAAGTTTCCAGCGAATCGCACGCACGTCTTTAGCCTTCGGGCAGCCGCAGCAGCTTTTTCTTTGCGCCTTTGTTCGATGAAAATGGCGAATTATGAAAATTATTTTCCGCGCTATTTATGGGTTTTTACTGACCGTTGGTATGTTTTTGGCGCATTTTTGTGGCATTTTCCCGACCGATGGTCGGGAAAACTGCAAACTCTACAAACTATCGCCAAAATCCTCGCGGAATTTCTTAACCAGTTGTTCCGGCCAATTCCCTATCGGCTCCAGGCGGCCAAAGAAAAAGCGCAATACTTTAGGCTCTTCAACAAACTTAAGCCCTCCAATTAAGCTGCGGTTTTGGTATAACCATATAATGCGGTCTGCAATATATTTAACCTGCGACAAAGTAAATACCCGCTTCGGAAACGCAAGACGCAAAAGCTCCATGTCTGCAAACCGCTCTGTGCCGTCTGCATTGCGCTGCTCGCTTAGCGTACCGCGCTCCATCCCCCTGATTCCGCCCGCAATAAACATAGCAGAAGCCAGAGCTCCGGAAGGGTATTGAGCCTGCGGAAGGTGCGAACAGAATTGTTTGGCATCCACATGGCAGCCAAGACCGCCCGGCGGCGTTACAACAGGAATATTTTTTGCCAGCAGCTCGTTACAAAGAGCCTCAACAAAAATCGGCGTTTGGCTGATTACATCAAAGTCCATAGACTCCTGCAAGCCTACTGCCATTGCTTCCATCTCGCGCACCGACATACCGCCGTACGTTAAAAAGCCTTCGAACAACGGAATCAATTCCCGCATTTTGTGAAATATTTCATTATCGGAAGTAAGAATTCCGCCGCCGCGCGCTGCACCAAGCTTACGCGCAGAAAAGTAGATAATATCAACAAGCGAGCCTATTTCGCGTACAATTTCCTTAACTTCGGTGTTTTTGTATTCTGGTTCGCGGATTTTTATAAAATACAAGTTGTCTGTCAAAAGGCTCGCATCATATACAAGCTTAATTCCCTCTGCGCGGCAAATTTTGGATACCTCGCGCAGGTTCTTCATGGACACAGGCTGCCCACCAATAAGGTTTGTTCCGGCTTCGATGCGCACAAAGCAAATTTTTTCTTTGCCATGCTGCTTTATAGCTGCATTAAGTTTGTCAATATCCATATTTCCTTTGAAAAGATTAGTGCTCTGGATTTTGAACCCTTCATCAGAAATAAGCTCTTCGATGGCGCCGCCCATGCGGGTAATATGAGCCTTGGTTGTTGTAAAATGATAGTTCATGAGCGCAAAAGTCTGCGGCTTTACGAGAATCTGCGAAATGATGTGTTCACACGCGCGTCCCTGATGCGCAGGAAGAAAATGCTTCATTCCGAAAATATCAGTTAAAACGTTTTCCAGGCGGTAATATGTTTCAGACCCGGCATAACTGTCGTCTGCCTCCAGCATCGCAGCGTACTGCTTTTCGCTCATGGCATTAACGCCGCTGTCTGTCAGCATATCAAGAAATATGTCCTGATTTTTAAGCAAGAATGTATTAAACCCCGCGGCTCTCATGCTTTCCAGGCGTTTTTCAACCGGCTGCAGGTTAATTTTTTGTACCATACGTACTTTGTGCATTTCCAATGGAATATTTTCACCGGAAAAGAATTTTAAATTAGGCATAATAAATCTCCTATAAATATAAAAAAAATTAAAATAAATTGAGTAAAAGGGATGCTTTGCAAACCTTTTGTTTACCTATGGTTATGTGCTGACCCAGATTTTCATCGTGGTTGCCCGCAAACCCATCGGCAAAGAAGAAAAATCGGACTTGGGCCCCTCAATTAGAGGGGCTAAGATATGTGTATCGGTAACAGAAGTAATCAGAATCAAACATGAAAAACATAAATTTAGTTAAACAGATTATAAAAAACTTGTCAATATGGAAAATATGATTTTTTTACTGTAGTGGTATTTTTAGCTGTTTTTTGCTTTGCTTTTTTTATACTCTTCGGCTTTCCTGGCGATTTTTTTCCATGCGCCGGCTAAGCCCATTGCTTTTTTCATAAGATTAAGAGTTATCGCAGCCTCTTCCCGCATTCTCATTGTGCCGTCAAACAAAATTTCTTCCACAAGCCCTTTTTGCGCTTCATACCCGGAGCGCTTGTCTCTTATTGGGTCCAGAAAACTGTTAAGCGCTTTTGCCAGCTTTTGCTTAACCTCTACATCCCCTACTTTGCCCTGCGTATATCTTGCCTTTAAATCCGCCACTTCCTCAAGATTTGGGTTAAAAGCATCGTGGTAAATAAAAACAGGATTGCCTTCCACTTTGCCGGGAATATCTGCTCTTACTCTTGCCGGGTCTGTGTACATTCCGGCAACTTTTTTCTCAACTTCTTTGGCTGTGTCGGAAAGCATAATTGCATTACCCAAAGACTTGGACATTTTTGCACTGCCGTCTGTTCCTATAAGCGACGGAACATCTCCTATTAGCGAATCGGGTAACGGAAAAATCTCTTCGTACAGGGTATTAAATCTTTTTGCTATTTCTCTTGTAAGCTCAATGTGGGATTCATTATCTTTTCCTACAGGAACAAGGTTAGCCCTTGGCATAAGAATATCGGCAGTCTGAAGAATCGGATAACCAAGCAAGCCGAAAGGCAGTTCCGAAAGATTCGCAGACTTTGCCATATCTTTTATACTTGGAATTCTCTGTAAACGCGGAACTGTTACAAGCATTTCAAAAAACAAATTCATTTCGTACACTTCATGAACAGCAGACTGAAGATAAATAACTGATTTCGAAGGATCAATCCCGCACGCAAGATAATCAAGAACAAGCTCGCGTGAGTTGACTGCTATGCTCTCTATATCTTCTTTTGTTGGTTTTGTGGTTAGCATGTGCAAATCTGCTATTATAAAAAAACAATCGTATTTATCCTGAAGCTCCACTCTGTTTTTTAGAGATCCCACATAATGACCAAGATGGAGCTTTCCTGTTGGTCTGTCTCCGGTTAAAATTCTTTTTTTATCCATCAGATTTATCCATGTCTTTATCCCCGGCAGGAGGTATTTTATTTTCAGGTTTTATTTTTTCTTTGACAAAATCTTTACCCATTAGAATTCCTATTGGTCTAAGAACAGGTATGTTCAAACATATTGTTTTTATAGTTACTGTAATAGGAATTGCGAGGAATGCTCCCATAATTCCCCATATCCAGCCCCAAAAAGCAAGGGAAAAAAGTATTACTACAACGCTTAGCTTAAGCCTGCCGCCCTGCATTCTTGGGTCTATAATATTTCCAAGGGCAAACTGCAATGTTGATATTGAAATGGTAACCAAAAGAACCATTCCAAGAGAAGGATAAAACTGTACTATTGACTGAAGAACAATGCATGTAACTACAATCATTGTACCTACATAAGGTATAAAGTTGAGGAAAAACGTCATTACTCCCCAAAGTAGTGCAAAATCAAGTCCTATTATAGTAAGGATAATCCATGTACAAAAACCGGTAATGGCGCTTATAAATGCTTTTACAGCCAGATACTTTCCTACGCCTCTTGTAGTTTTTCCTATAATTATAATAATTCTTTTAGCCATTTTTGGATAGGCGCGATTAAGCTTGTTTGTAAAAGCCGGATATTCAAGCAGCAAAAACAAAAGGTATATAAGAACTATAAAACTGTATCCTGCAATCCTTGTTATTGAATCTGCAAATGAAACAAGATAGCCGCGAACCAGTCTTCCCCAATCATATTCGAGGAAAAAATCTGCTGTTGAAATTGAGTACCTCATCATTATTTGCTGAGTAATGTCCCGATATATTCCTTTAAGCTGTTCCATATACCACGGAAGCTGGAGGGTAAAAATACTAATGGTGTTGTATAAAATCATTACAAGAAGATAAATAACTCCAGCTAAAATAGAGAGAATTATAATAATTCCAAGAGTGTTTGGAATTTTAATCTTTTTCATTGCTTTTATAACCGGAAAAAGGATAAAAGAGGCTAGTAATGCTATAAGCATTGGCATAATAACAGAGCTTGCAACTTTGAAGACTACTCCGCCTGCAATAACTACAAGCACGCCCAGGAAAAAAACAGAGAGTTTTTTGTTCAGCATATATACATAATACTATAATCAGTATAAAAATTTAATAGTATTTAGTAATTTTTTCTATATAATGTGTATTATTTTTTGGAGTATCTATGATTTACAAGTTTAAAGACAAAGCCCCGGATATCGGGAAAGCTGCTTTTGTAGCAAATAGCGCTGATATAGTCGGAGAAGTAACACTTGGCGAAGATTCTGCTGTCTGGTTTAACGCTGTTCTGAGAGGCGACATAGCTCCTGTTGTTGTCGGAAAAAACACAAATATTCAGGAGTGTTCTGTATTGCACGTAGAAACTGATAAGCCATGTATAGTCGGCGATAATGTTACTATAGGGCATGGCGCAATAGTTCATGCGGCTAAAATAGGTAATGAATGTCTTATAGGAATGGGCGCTATAGTTCTAAGCAAGGCGGAAATCGGAGAAGGTTCTGTTGTGGGTGCAGGGGCGCTTGTAACAGAAGGGAAAATATTTCCTCCGAGGTCCCTTATAGTTGGCTCGCCTGCCAGAAGAATAAGGGAGCTCACAGATTCGGATATAGAAAAGATTAAAAAAAGTGCGGAGAAATATGTAGGGCTTGGAAAAGAGATGGCAAAGCGCCGCGGTATTTCAGCCGAAGAAGCCCTGGACCCTATAACTTTCTGATTTACTTTTACCCTAAAACTTGCACGGGGAGCAAAGAGTCAGCTGTCTTGAAAAAAAAGCTGTGCAATTTTGCACAGCTTTTAGCGTTGTTGTGAATAAAAGGTATTACGTGCAAAGCACGCGCAAAGCGACCAAGCGCTTGCCCGCGGTTCTCGCTTCGCCGGTAAATAACCGCCGGCAGAGAGAGCCGCAGATTTTTACTTCTTAATATCGATTTTTTTGGGTTCTTTTTTGTCTTTCTTGAAAACCTCAAGAGCCAGAACACCGTTATTAAATTTTGCCTCGATTTTTTCCTCATCTGCATTTTGCGGAAGCGTAAAAGTTCTGTAATACTTCTCTACTCTTTCGGAAATAATCTGCTTATTTTTTCCCTTTTCTTCTTCTTTGGTTTCTCTTTCTGCCTTAATTGTAAGAACATTTTTTTCGATTCTTACATCAATTTCATTATCTGTAAATCCGGGAAGCTCAATTTCAAAACCATAGCTGCCTTCTTTTTCTATAACATCAACTGCTGGTCTTCGAAAATCATCGCGCGTAGTAGAGGTAATATCGAAAAAATCCTCAAAAAAACTATTCCACATTGGGCTAAGATTTCTTCCATAAGGTTTGTAATTTACTATTTTTGTCATATCCTTCCTCCTAAAATTATTTTTTTTATTTGTTTTTTATTTTTTTATTAACTATATATGCAAATTTCATGCCAAGTTTGAAGTTATTTTTTAATTCTTTATAATATAAGGATTTACGTTTACTTTATCTTTTGATGTAAAATGATTTTCTATTCGAGTGTGTCAATTTTATACACTGATTACTTTTTGATTATTCGCCGCGTCGTTTTGATACAGCGGGCAATTTATACACTATTTATGCTGTGTCATAAAGAGCGCCAAGACTAAAGTCGCCGTAAATTTTAAGGCTGTAGATATCTCTGCTGACATAAAGTTTTCTATCCGGGAAATATTCTGCAAGCTTTTGTTCCAGCAATTCCTTTACCTTTTCTTCGATTTCTTTTGTGTGTGCAGGATCAACTTTTTCGAGGGTTACCATTCTTATTTCTATTGCATATCCTTTGCCGAATATAGAACCAAATCCTGCTGTATAGCTTGCACCTACATTAAAAAGCCCGTCCTGCGCTTTGTTGCTGGCTTCTCCCCTTGGAAGCCTGGAAGGGTGAAGGGAATAAAGATCGCCGTAATTATCTTCGAGATAATCATCGATTTCATCAAATACTTTTTTGAGTGTTTCATCGAATTTAACCATTTTTGGATGGAACATGATTAAGCAGGTTTCTCCTTAAGCTTTGCGCTATATAAAGGATTATAACACAAAATACCTTTTTCCATAAAGCTTTCCATTAGAGAAATTGAGGTGCAATTAAAAATCATTTTTGGCAAACTAATTTCTTCTGCAATAATATTAAAGTCGCTTTTAAACTTGATTCTTCTGCCAAGAGTTATGTGCGGAGTAAATATTCTGGTTTCTTTTTTAAAGCCGGATTTAAAAAGCTCTTCTTCGAGCAGCGCCGAGAGTTTCCACAAATCATCGGCTCCGTTATCCACTCCCAAAAACAGGGTAAAACCTTCCTTTCTGCTAAAACAGCCTGCATTACCGGAGGTAAAACCAAAAGAAGCTGTTTCTTCAACAGCCCTATCCATTACAAATATAATCTTGGGGATTAATTCTTTTTCTGTTTCTCCAAGGAATTTTAATGTAAGATGATAGTTTTCAATTCTTGTAAATGTCCCTTTAACTGATTGAGCTCTATATTCTTTTTGGATTTCATGAATAGTTTTTTTATTTTCTTTTTCAATTTGCGCTGCAATGAATAATCTCATATTTTTTCCTGCTATAGACAAACTTGAATCTCAAAAACGAAACCCAAGGTTAATGGAAACAGCAACAGGGTTTTCATCAATTCTTTCGCCTATAATAGGGACCCCTGCGGTTAATAAAATATTTCCAAACAAAGGAATTTCTGTAAATATAGAAATTCCTGCTGACATAAGCACTCCGGAATCGCTATCTCCATATCCTTCAAGTTTGTCAAAATAACAAATATCAAAAAAAGCAAGAAATCCAGGTCGCAATATTTTTCTTCCGGCTGCGGTTTTTACTTTCGGCATTATAAATCTTATATCAAAATTGTTTATTATTTTTATTTCGCTGTCAAAACGCCTGTTTTCAAAGCCTCTTACCATACCGCCGCTTGCGGGTATGTGCCTGTTGATGCCGTATGTTTGTCTGACATATAACGGGATATTATTTCCAAAAGAATAATCCAGCCCAATGGAATTCGCCAAATAGATGGCGCGTATAGGGGTATTAGCGCGTGATTCATAAATGGGATGAAAATATCTGACATTCGCAAATATTTTTGTAAAATCAGATATACCCACAATATTATTAAAAAACCAGGGCGGAGCTATTTCTGCTGAGAGCTCTGCAAAAAGTCCTTTAAAAAGCCCGGTTTCCCGGGAAAAAAGAATATTATCATATATAAGAGAAGCAATAAAAGTATTATAAAGCACCCCATGCCTGTCTGGTCTCGAAGAGTCAAACAATATACTTGACTCCTGCCAGGGCGCATCGAATTTCCACACACGCATGGTTCTGTATTTTAAAAAAAGCGAAAGAAGGTTTCTGTTGGTTTTATGGTTCCATAGCAGTCCCTGCTCTATTCCAAGTCCCCAGGTTGAATGTAATTCTGAATAAATAAAGTTTAAATTTCTGTCTTTTGTATAACGATCATCTTCATCTCTGTAATAGCCAATCCATGTTATGACACTCCCGCAACTAATGCGAAAAATTGTATCTCTGCCTTCGAGAAGACCGCGGTTAAGGCGCAAGCAAAAATTTATATAGCCGCCCCATGTTGTTAAGCGCGGTTCAACAAAAAACTCTCCGATATTTCCTACTTCTCTTGCTTCTCCGACTTGTCCTGAATAAAGAGGAGATATAGCGGCTAACAGCAAAAGAGCCAGCAAAATAAAAGGTTTGCTTCGCATACTTTTTGCTTTACTTGCCGAGAATTTCTTTGAAATATTTAAAAAACAGCTCATTTTCTTTTTTTCTGCCTATCGTAACCCTTATACAGGAAGGGAAATTATAACTTTTAGCGGAACGCACAATAATTCCTTTTTTTAAAAGTTTTTCTGTAACCGAAACTCCGTCAATGCCTGTATCTATAAGGATATAATTGGTCTGGCTTTTATAATATTTGAGACCCATTTTGTCCAGTTCGGAGTAATAATATTTTTTTTCTATATTGGTTTCATCTAACGTCTTATTAAAGAAATCCGCATCGTCTAAGGCAGAAATCGCAAGGTTCTCTGCTATTAAAGAAACATCAAACGGCGGCTTTACCAGCTGCACAAGCTTTATAAATTCTGGATTGCTTATGCCGTAACCTATGCGTACGCCGGCGAGTCCGTAAATTTTGGAAAAAGTGCGGAGTATAAAAAGGTTTTTTACGCCTTTGCGTATCATCTCAAGCGCATTGGGGTTATATTTTTCTTCTGTAAATTCTATATATGCTTCATCCAGAAAGAGTATGGTTTTTTCGGGAATGTTTTGCATAAATTGCGTTAGCTCTTTTACAGGCATGGCTTCGCCTGTGGGGTTGTTGGGGTTGCAAATATAGATAACTTTTGTCTTGCTTGTAATTTTTTTGTAAATATCATCGAGGTCTATTAGCGTTCCTTTCATTTTTGTAAAAACAGGAATGCCCCTCATAATTTTTGTAATTGTCTCGTAGACGGGAAATGTTATTTCCGGAATTATGGCTTCGTCGCCATCGTTAATAAAAGCCATTCCAAAATTATATATAACCCCGTCGCCGCCATTGCCTGTGGTAATATTTTCGGGTTTTAGATTTAGTTTTTGTGCAAATTTTGCCATAAGTTCAGGATTATAGATTTCGGGGTATTTATGGAGATGATCCCCAAGGCTTCTGTAAGCTTCTTTTGCTCTGGGAGATGCGCCGTTTGGGTTTTCATTGGAAGCCATTTTGTAAATTTCAGAAAGGTTAAGCTCCCTTTCCACATGTTTTATCGATTTTCCTGGTATATATTCTTTTATTTCCAGAATACCGCTGTTTGCATAATCTTTTATATTCAATATTTTACTCCCAACAATATGGAAGGTACAGTTTACAATAATAATCAGGAAAGTACAATAAGGTGTAACCGGTTTATGTGGCGAAAAAAGCACTCTTTGTCTGTGACGCTGGAAGCGCCGCAGACAAAGTGTTAAATAAACATTTTTAGGGAAGCACTGATTAAGAACCTATAATTTTTAAAATTTAATAGTAGGTTCTTATTTGACTCTAATCAGTGCTTCCACATTTTTTCT
>JGI20163J15578_10000343_pt1 | contig 19369 bp, 19 predicted proteins | sample TergutCu122P1_FD_15578 | JGI IMG/M metagenome (IMG submission 15578)
TTGGTCCTGAAAGGTCAAAACCTGCAAAGAAAATGTCGTCCGGACCCAATCCGGCAGCTCGCATGTACGTTCCTGCCGCTGTGGTAAGACTACCATGATCTGTAATTACCAATCTTGTTTCCGGATTGGCTGCCATCATACTGACAAATACACTTGTACCTTGAGCAGGGTCAGCGTTAACGGCATCGGATATTTCATAATAAACAACATTTACACCGAATTCTTCCAACGCAACTATGCTACCTCTGGTGCGCTCACCACGACCCTCTTGAGATAAAAGACCCCAAACAATCGCTGTATCTCCGGGTTGAATACCGGAACGCTGAATTGCCGCAGATGCTAACATATGTCCGGAATTAAACAGTCCTTGCCCAACATAACCAAAACCATCAGCTTTATATCTTGCTTCAATTACGGGCAGTTCTGAATTCTGGCTTGTTACGATAATACCGGCTGCTTTTGCCTCAGATACGAGCGGCAAGAAAGCATCGTCACCCGGATGTCCCATTATCGCAATTCCGGTTGGATTCATGGCTATTGCACTTCTGAACTGGTCTATCATTTGAGCAGGATCCCAGTCACTCCACATATAGTCCACTCTAACCCCAAGATCCGCTGCAGCAGCTACTGCACCGGCATAAACCACGCTGGCAAACGGACAACCTTCATTTCCACCCGGGAAGAAAACAATATGGACATCGCTGAAATGACCATCTGCCCCTCCTGTCGGCGTATCATCTTGGCATCCCGCCAACAATGCAACGCACATCGCTAAACCTACCATGAGACATAAAATACGTGTTACTTTTTTCACTTTAGTTCCCCTTTCAAAATTTATTAACCTCTGTGCAAATATATATATAATCTCAAAATCCACTTAAAATAAATGGTTTTGAGGCTTGCCCATGTTAAATCGCCTCACATTCGTTTACAGTTGGTTCATAATACCATTTTTTTTAAATAATTGTCAATATTTTTTCTTCAATGTTTTCCGCAAATAAACCTCTTTCATTTTTATAAGCAATGTGGTACAATGCAGAATAAAATAATATTTTAATAATGACAGGAGTAAATAAAATGCCGGAAAACAAGACTTATCTAAAAACCGCTGATGAAAGTGGAAGTATCAATATTTCCGAAGATGTTATTGCGGCAATCGTTGCCACAGCCGCCGCAGAGGTTAAGGGTGTTCATGGGCTATATTATTCACCGGGCAAAGAACTCTCGCAAGCTATCAGCAGAAGAGGAGTTGCCAGAAGCGTTAAAGTTATTATAGGCAAAAGCGATGTCCAAGTTGATATCTATATTTTATTGTCAAGGGATTTTTCAGCGAGCGAAGTTGGCGCAGATGTGCAAAAAGCAATCATCTCCGCTGTCGAAGATTCCGTTGGTGCTACGGTTAGCTCAGTGAACGTACATATTTGCGGTGTCGTGCTGAAACGCAAACCCCAATCTCAACCGGAAAAATAGTATATTATGACAAGAAGTGCGGCGAGGGAAATCGCTGTCAGGCTTTGCTTTAGCATTACTGAAAATCCAACAGATCCGGGGGAGCTTTTGTCCCGGATGTTTGACGATGATTACTATTCTACCCTAAAAGAAGAAGACGTTGTTTACAGCAAAAAAGCTACCGCTAAGCAGCGTGATTACATCACTCATCTTGTGACGGGCATCTTTTCCCATGCAGCGGAGTTGGACGGTTACATTGAAAAATACTCTGTTGGTTGGAAATTCGGTCGTATTTCGAGAACTGCCGTTGCTATAATGAAAATCGCCATGTTCGAAATCCTATACATGCCGGATGTCCCCGACAAAGCAGCTATAAATGAAGCTGTTGAACTTGCAAAAAAGTATGAAAATTCGGAAACCGTATCGTTCATGAACGGTGTTTTGGGAAGTTTCATTCGTGGCGAAAAGGAATATGATGGATAAAGTTATCTCTATTAGCGAATTAAATAATTACGTGAAAACTTTGCTTGATAATGACTTACTGCTATCAGGTGTGCGAGTCCAAGGGGAGTTGTCTAACTATAAAATGTATCCGTCGGGTCATCATTATTTCACGATGAAAGACAAAGAATGTTCTCTACGTTGCGTTATGTTCAAAGGCAGTGCATCTAAGTTGCGATTTCAACCGACCAATGGTATGAGTGTTGTCGCTTTTGGGCGTGTTGCGGTTTATCCGAGAGACGGTGCTTATCAGCTATATGTCAGCAACTTAACACCTGATGGTGTGGGAGACTTGCATATTGCTTTTGAGCAATTGTATGAAAAACTTAAAAATGAGGGTTTGTTTGATGAGGTCCATAAAAAACCTCTCCCCCGCTTCCCCGGCACTATTGCTGTAATTACTTCGTCCGCCGGTGCGGCGGTGCGCGATATTATCCGAATCTTAGGTGTCCGATGGCCGATGACAAAGGTTGTTGTTCTTCCTGTGCGTGTTCAGGGGGTTGAGGCACCTTCGGAAATTATTGAAGCGATAAAATTTGCTAATTCAAATAATATCGCCGATTTGATAATTGCAGGTCGTGGCGGTGGTTCACTGGAAGATTTATGGGCGTTTAATGATGAGGGTGTCGCTCGAGCAATATTCGCTTCCGATATACCTATAATTTCCGCTGTTGGGCATGAACCGGATGTAACAATCTCCGATTTTGTTGCGGACGTTCGAGCATCAACGCCTTCTAATGCTGCCGAAATTGCGGTTCCGGATCAGACTGAAATGCGAGATATGTTACTTGGAATGAACATTCGTCTGCAACGTGGCATGGATGTTAAACTCAAAGCACATCGCAGACGACTTGACGATTTGGGCAGTAAGCGTGTTATGCAAAGTCCAAGATATTATGTCGAAGATAAGCGACTTTTACTCGACCATTCCCAAGACAAACTATTTTCCGCATTAAATATGAAAATATCAAAAAGTCGCGAAAGATATGCACATCTTGCCGCAAGCCTTGACGCAATGAGCCCGCTCAAGGTTCTCGGACGCGGCTATGCAATCGCTCATCGCGCAGATGGAAGTGTAATAAAGGCAAAATCCAATGTCAAATCAGGTGACCGCATTAAAATACAATTACAAAAAGATGAAATAAACTGTGTGGTAGAATAATGCATTCCATGCTTAGAAGAGGAGTTTATATAAATGGAAAATAAAATGACTTTTGAGGAGTCAACAGAACGTATTGAGGAAATTGTGAGGCTTCTTGAACAAGGCGATGCGCCGCTCGATAAATCGCTTGCACTCTTTGAGGAAGGGGCAAAACTGATTAAGACTTGCAGTAAAATGCTTGATGAAGCTGAACAGACTGTAATGCGTTTGCAAAAGGATGATGGTTCAGAACAGATCATGGAGACTTTGTTTGATGATTTATAAAGAAATGCGTAACGAACTTGAAGTCTGTAAGCAACTAATCGAGAACAGACTAAATCAATTCTTTGTTCCCGAAAATGAAGGCTATGCGAAACTTCTTGAGTCTATGCGTTATAGTTTACTGGCAGGTGGAAAGCGAATTAGAGGCATACTATGTGTTAAATTTTGTGAAGCTTTAGGTGGAAATGCTTCGCAAGCTCTTGATGCTGCCTGCGCAGTCGAAATGCTGCATTCTTACTCACTCATCCATGATGATTTGCCTTGTATGGATAATAGCGACATGCGCCGCGGAAAATCTTCAAATCATATTGAGTATGATGAGTTCACCGCAACTCTTGCCGGTGATGCTTTGCAAGCTGCAGCTTTTGAAACTTTGCTTGGTTCCGATTTACAACCGGCCGCGACATTAAAAATGGGACAAATTTTAGCTGATGCTGCCGGTGTTCGAGGAATTTGCGGCGGACAATATCTCGACTTGCGTGGTGAGGAAAAATCTCTCACGGAATGTGAACTTTCCGAAATACACTCATTAAAAACCGCAGCTTTAATTTCTGCCGCTGCGCGTATTGGGGTGGTTGCCGCAGACGGAACACCTGAGCAAATAAGTGTTGCTGATAAGTATGCACAAGCAATCGGACTTGCTTTTCAGGTACGCGACGACGTACTCGACATCACTTCGGTTGCAGAAAAGCTGGGCAAACCTGTTGGTTCGGATTCCAAAAATAATAAAACTACATTTGCAACGCTTTTTGGATTATCGAAATGTGAGGATATCATTGCTACAGAAACAAATAAAGCAATTAACATAATAAAGAATGAATTTGTTAATACCGCATTTCTCGTAAATTTCGCTAAAATGCTCGCTACACGAGAATATTAGGGTACGTGTGGATTACAGGAGGCAAGTATATGAAAATCGCAATAGGAAACGACTATTCAGCGCTGAGACTCAAGGATGTTATCATCGCACATATTGTAAAAAAAGGGCATGAGATAATTAATGTTGGCACTGATTCTGAAGAACTTTGTTATTATGCAGTATACGGAAAAAAAGTAGCAGAAGAGGTAGTCTCAGGCAGAGCCGACTTAGGAATTGTCATCTGTGGTACCGGAGTTGGCATTTCTTTAGCTGCAAACAAGGTAAAAGGTATTCGTGCGGTTGTATGCTCAGAGCCATATACAGCGAAATTGTCAAGAGAGCATAACAACACAAACATTCTTGCTTTTGGCGCAAGGGTTGTTGGTGATGAACTTGCAAAAATGATTGTAGATTCATGGCTCGACACAACTTTTGAAGGCGGTCGACATCAGAAAAGAATTGAATTGATTGAATCAGACATTTAGAAGAAAATTCACAAAACATAACATAATATTCACAAAAAAGGTTGAATATTCATTATTAATTTGGTATTATAGTCGTTCCGACTGTGGCGCAGTATCCTAGTCAGATCTGCCGTCTACCAGGAAGGGCCTAAAAATCCTTTGAAGGGCATATCTGTGAAACCCTTTGTGTTTGCTTTGAACGCCCAGTTTGGGGTGGATGCTGAGGGGAAGAATGCGGGGTTTATCCTTTCATTCTTGCGTTTTCAGGGCGGATGCCAATGGCATGGCATTTTAACCCTGTTTACGTGGAGACCTGTTCTTGTGCGGAACCGATTTATAATCGATTTAAGTACGAAACAGGCGTGAACCTGTATTGCGGTGCATTAGAAAGTGTGTGGAGTCTTTCTCCTAAGTGCTTTCGGGCGAAAGCCTCAGTGCTGTGTGCAGAGTAGCCTGCCTTGAGTGAGTTAGTGCGGATAGGGGAACCACGTGATGATTGTTATGGCCATAACAATCACGCGATTGCTCCTTGAAATATTACTTGCAAAAGAGGCTAAGAGACGGTCTGACTGTAGTGGAAAACACCTAGGCTGTCCGAGTAGTTAATCTCGGAGCAGGTGGAGGATTGCAGTATGGTCTAAGTGGTAATCGGGTAATCGGAGCAGGAGTCTATGGCTCCCATGGCAACACTCCGAACATAACTTTAAAGGGAAACCGCCTCATCGGCAACGAGAGGTAGTTATTGGGGAAATCCGGCCCGACCTAAGCCATAAGATTTACTTCACTTGCTGCCCGGTCGACGAAAGATACGAAAGTTTTATATAACACTTATGAAACGTAAAAGTACAATTTCTTGGATAATTAAAGTCGTTATAATCAGTATTATAGCTTCTATGGTCTTCACGCTTGTATCCACCGAGATATTAGGACGGGCAGGTTTTGTGGTGTCATTCGCGCTTTTGGCTGCATTTATAATTATCGGGATTATCTTTGACATAGTCGGAATCGCTGTTACTGTAGCTACAGAAAACCCGTTTCATTCAATGGCATCACGCCGTGAACGCGGCGCATTGGAATCTCTGCGACTTTTAAGGAATGCTGATAGAGTCAACAGTTTTTGCAATGATGTAGTTGGGGATGTAACCGGAATTGTCAGCGGAACTACAGCAGCTCTAATAGCTGCCAGATTAATGATAAGCCTTAATACTGAGAACATACTTTTTCAACTGTTAATTCTTGGGCTGGTTACAGGGCTTACGATTGGCGGAAAAGCCGTGGGCAAAGTTGTCGCCATCAATAATAGCACTGCAATAGTTCACAAGGTCGGAATATCTATCAGTTATCTTAAAATATCTAATCGCAAAAAAAACTAAACCGAGAAAATGAGGACTTCGCCTGTTGAATATACTAAATCAAATTGAATCTCCGGCTGATGTGAAAGCGCTTAACAAGCACGATACTGATTTGCTTTGTTCTCAGATACGTGAATTCTTAATCACAAGTGTCGCAAAAACCGGTGGACATCTTGCATCAAACCTTGGTGTTGTTGAGCTCACTGTAGCAATTCATAAAGTTTTTGACACATCAAAGGACAGACTTGTCTTTGATGTTGGACATCAAAGCTATGTGCATAAAATACTAACAGGCAGAAGATCGCAATTTGACACCTTGCGTCAATTCGGCGGAATTTCCGGATTTTCGAAACCTTCAGAAAGTATACATGATTCCTTAATTTCCGGACATGCATCAAACTCGATATCTGCCGCACTGGGTATTGCGCGAGCGCGAACGCTTGCAAATGATAATTATTCGGCAGTAGCATTAATTGGAGATGGCGCTCTGACCGGAGGGTTGGCGTTTGAAGGTCTTAGCGATGCCGGTGCATCCGGCGAACCTATTGTGATAATACTAAACGATAATGGTATGTCCATTACCAAGAATGTCGGTGGGGTGGCGCGTTATCTCGCAAGACAAAGGCTAAAACCATCATATGGGACATTTAAGAAAAAATACAGGCGACTTATGGATGTTTTGCCGGGTGGTCGTGCGATATATAATTTTACTCACAGAATTAAAGTAATGATAAAAGAAGCAATTCTGCATTGCAGCATGTTTGAAGATATGGGTTTGCAATATTCCGGAGCAATTGACGGGCATAATGTAAGCCGAGTCGCAGAAGCATTAGAATGGGCGAAAAAGCAAGATGTGCCAACAGTAGTGCACATTATAACAACAAAAGGAAAAGGATACGAATTTTCCGAGCAATCTCCTGAAAACTATCACGGCGTTGGACCGTTTAATCATATATGTGGTATTGAAAGTACAAGCGAAAACACGTTTTCTTCAGAGTTTGGAGACGAATTAATTCGCATAGCAGATGATAATCCCAAAGTATGCGCAATAACAGCATCAATGACAACCGGTACCGGACTTGCAAAATTTGCGCAACGTTATCCCGAGCGACTTTTCGATACCGGCATAGCTGAAGGTCATGCTGTGACAATGGCAGCAGGCATGGCTTCACAAGGGACAATACCGGTCTTTGCAGTTTANTCCTCGTTTTTNCAGCGCTCCTACGATATGCTGTTGCATGATGTTGCTATCAGCGGATTACATGTTGTTTTAGCGGTTGATAGAGCAGGCTTGGTAGCCGGAGATGGAGAGACTCATCAAGGAATATTTGACATTGCGTACCTTACATCAATCCCCGGAATAACTATTCTTTGTCCGGCCAGTTTTGCAGAACTGCGAGATATGCTCCGACATGCAATCTATAGTGTCAAAGGACCGGTAGCTTTAAGGTATCCTCGAGGAGTAGAAGGACAATATAAAATCGGCGGAGCCGACAATGTGAAAATAATATGCGAAGGAAATGATTTTACATTACTTACCTACGGTGAAACAATCAACATAGCCCTTGATGTCGCTGACATGCTCGAGAAAGAAAGTCATTCACTTGAAATAATAAAACTCGGATGCATCTATCCTCTTGACTTTGACGCTATAATGCAGTCTGTTAAAAGGACAAAGCGACTTTTGATTTTGGAAGAATGTTCGTCCCGTGGTTCGATTAGTGAACTTATCTGCTCAACACTTGCATCTTCACGTGATATTGAGCTAAAAAGCTTGATTTCTCTTAATACCGGAAATACTTTTATTCCATGTGGAGAAGTTGATGAGTTGCGTAAATTATGCCAAATTGATGCTCAGAGTGTATTTTCTGCAATAAAGCAAGAGCTCTCGGCAACAGCGATGACAATATGAATAATAAATCCAGACTTGATGTACTTTTGACGCAGCGTGGGCTTGCAGAAAGTCGCGAGCGTGCCAAAGCCGTGATAATGAGCGGAAATGTGTATGTTGATGGTAATAAATCAATAAAGCCGGGCATGCAAGTATTGGATGAAGCTGATATCGAGGTGCAACATGGTCTCCCCTACGTCAGCCGCGGCGGAATGAAACTGGAAAAAGCTCTTGACTTTTTTAATATATCTGCAGATGATAAAATTTGCTTAGATTGCGGTGCATCTACAGGCGGATTCACTGATTGTCTTTTACAAAACGGCGCTAAACTGGTATATGCTGTTGATGTCGGCTACGGTCAATTAGCGTGGAGTTTGAGGACTGATTCCCGTGTTATAACAATGGAGCGCACAAACATCAGAAATGTAACTCCTGATATGCTTGAATTAAAACCCGAATTGGCTGTTATTGATTTATCCTTCATTTCACTCGCTCTTATCTTGCCGGTTGTGAAAAACTTACTCGTTGATAATGGCGAGGTGTTATGTCTCATTAAGCCGCAATTTGAAGCAGGACGTGACAAGGTCGGTAAAAAAGGAGTCGTGCGTGACTCAGGCACACACAAAGATATATTGCTTGCATTTTTGGATAACGCAAGTAAAGCAGGCTTCGCAACCAGAGGGCTAACCCACTCTCCAATAAAGGGTCCTGAAGGAAATATTGAATTTTTCGGATTTTTGAGTTTATCAGGTAATGACGAAATTACAAACATACATGATGTTGTCGAATCTGCTCATAAGGAACTGAATCTGACCGCTGCCGATGGCAGATAAAGGGAGGATGAAGTTACATTGAGCAAAGGAGTACGCCGAACAACGTGAGAGCGAACGACTATTGCGAAATGCGGAGTTACCACATGAATAAGAAAATAATTGTTTTTCCAAATATTGACAGCGACCCCGGATTTGAAGTGGCACAGAGCGTCATTAGACTGTTGCATGAAAAAGGGCGCTTGACTGCACTTTGCCCTATGTTTTACGAAGATGAGCCTCTTAATCTTTCGTCATTTGACTTCGATACCTCAGTATTAGAGGACGAATTGCCTAGTGCTGAAATGGTTATCACTATAGGTGGCGACGGAACCATGCTTCGAGCAGCAAGAGCCGCTGCCGAATCAAACACACCAATATTAGGAATCAATATGGGCGGAAAAGGCTTTATGGCTGAATTGGAATTTGATGATATTGGCTTGATTGATTTGGCGGCAACCGGTAATTATACAACCGAAAGCCGTATGATGTTGGATGTTGTGGTGATGCGAAATAATAAAATGGTTTGTCATGATTTCGCTCTTAACGATGTGGTAATAAAAGGTGATAATAAAGTCATTGATTTGGCGCTATACGGAGATAATCAACGAATTATGCAGTTTTCCGGCGATGGGGCAGTTGTTGCTACTCCAACAGGTTCAACAGCATATTCTATGGCGGCAGGTGGTCCTATTGTTGAGCCTTCAGCGAGTACAATTATCGTAACACCAATTTGCGCTCATGTTTTAGAGGCAAAATCAATCGTGCTCGATTCAAACAGACGTGTAACTGTTGAAATTGGTTATAAGAAGCATAACCCTGCTTATATGTCTGTAGATGGTGGTGAACATGTGAATATTCAATGCGGTGATATAGTTAATGTAAATAAGTCTGCAATATTCACAAAATTTGTGCGAATCAAAGAGAGAAGTTTTTACCAAAAGGTCAATGAAAAATTGGGGAAATGAGGGTAGGGTAAGTTATGATAAAAAAGAATAGACAAAAAGAAATTTTGCGTGTTATCCAATCTGTAAATATCGAAACGCAACATCATTTAATTGAAGAATTAAAAAAAATTGGGATTGCGGCAACACAGGCAACACTATCTCGAGATATTAAAGAGTTGCAGTTGGTAAAGGAACTATCGGCTGACGGTGAATATCGGTATGTTGCCGGCGTAAAGTCAAGCACACGTAGCCATTCTACAAAACTTAAAACAATCTTCAAAGAGAGTGTTACCTCTTATGAACATGCCGGAAATATTGTTGTTGTGAAAACACTGCCCGGTCTTGCTCCCGCCGCATGTAGCACACTTGACTCAATGGGCATAGATAGTTTACTTGGCTCAATCGCCGGTGACGATACGGGTTTTCTGGCTATGCGCGATGTGGAAAGCGCAAAGAAATTTTGTCGTGAAATTGAAAAAATGTTAGATTAAGTCAAATAGTACTGAACTTATAACTATTAAATGGAGAAATAGAGTATGCTAAAGCTTCTTCATATTGAAAATATCGCTGTCGTCGAAAAAGCGGATATTGAGTTCGATAGCGGTCTTAATGTTCTGACGGGTGAAACCGGCGCCGGAAAATCAATCGTCATTGATGCGCTATCGGCAGTCACCGGAGCAAGAACATCTCGTGAACTCATCAGAACCGGCAGAGATTTTGCATTTGTGACCGCAGTGTTTTCAAGTGCTGATGATTCATGGCTTACAGATAATGGGTTTGAGTCCGACGAAAGCGGAGATGTTTTTATTTCTCGCAAAATAATGGCAGATGGAAAAAGTGTCTGTCGAATCAACGGCGCTCCTGTATCTGCAACACAACTGCGTGATTTTGGTACTACGTTGTTGGACATTCATGGACAAAACGATGGTAAAAAACTTTTGGATGAAGGTGCACACCTAAAATATCTAGACGCATTTGCCGGACATTTTGATGTCCTTTCTGCATATCAGACTGCATACAAAAAATTCAAAGATAAAAAAGCAGAAATTATTAAACTTTCAATGGATGAAGCTGAGAAAGAACGGCGTATTGATACTTTGAAGTATCAAATTGATGAAATAGAACATGCAAAACTCAAAATTGGTGAGAGTGAAGAACTGTCTTCCAGGCGAGAATTACTGCTTAATGCATCAAAACTGACAGAATCAGTAAGTTCAGCTTTCGAGTCTTTATATGGTGATGAAAATTCCGGCGGAGCTATTTCATTGATCGCCAATGCTCAAGTGGAGCTTGAACGTGCCGCGCGATATTCGGATGATTTGCAAGCTATTTCCGAAAGACTTAACGACCTTAATTATTCAGCACAGGATATATCTGATGAACTTCGCGATTTTCGTGAAAGGCTGGACTTTGCGCCCGGTGAACTTGACGAATTGGAAGCGAGGCTTGATATATTAAAACGTATTGAGCGCAAGTATGGCAATGCAGAAGACGCTTTGGGTCACTTAGAGCGCAGTCGCGAAGAATTATCAAACATTGAGGATTCTGCTAATAAACTTATAAGATTAGAAAAAGAGCTTGAAGCTTGTGTGGCTGATGCCATCGCAATAGCCGAAAAACTTTCAAAAATGCGTATTGACGCAGCAAGCGTTCTTCAAAAACAGGTAATGAATGAACTTTCACAATTAAATATGCCGGGCGTAGCTTTTCTCGTCGAGTTCGAAAACGTTACCGATGAATATGGGCTTTGCAACACAGGCAAAGACGAAGCACGTTTTCTCATGTCCGCGAATCCGGGCGAAGCTCCGGGACGTATTAATCGTGTTGCATCAGGTGGCGAGCTTGCCAGAATCATGCTTGCTCTTAAGAATGTACTTATCGGTGACGCGGAAACAGGGTCAATGGTTTTCGATGAAATAGATACCGGCGTTTCAGGAATCGCCGCACAACGAGTTGGCGAAAAACTCTCAAAGTTAGCGCTTAGTAAACAAGTCCTGTGTGTAACACATCTCCCGCAAATCGCTGTTATGGCTGATGCGCACTTTGAAATCAGCAAAAGTGTGAGCGACGGAAGAACATTCACTTTAGTCACTAAGTTAGACTTTGAAGGTCGCAAAAATGAAATAGCTCGCCTTGCCGGCGGAGAAATTATAACAGAGACTGCTCTCCAAAGCGCAGAAGAACAACTAAAGGCAGCAGAAGATTTTAAAGAAAAACTAGAAAAACTAAAATAAGAAATACTTGCTTTTATTAAATATTATGCTATAATAACGTGGTCTTAAAAACCTCGTATCTCGATGACGAGCCCAACGAAGTGGGTCGACGTCGAAAAAGGAGGAGCAATGAAGTGGAGCGGATATCCGCCGCTAGGTGGATGTAGCGGAACGTAGTTTGCGACGACGCCGACGTGCGGCTGTGATGGAATTGGCAGACATGCAGGATTTAGGTTCCTGTGCTGAGAGGCGTGGGGGTTCAAGTCCCTTCAGCCGCACCAGTACGAATCGTCATAAGGGACTTGAGTTCTTTATGACGGTTCGTTTTTCTTTCGCAATCATAAAGTTAGCTAAGCATGTCGCCGGAAAATATTTTTTGATACACTAAATAATAAAAAATACGGCCATATTGTCAAGTTATTTACTAAAAGGGGTTTTTATGAGGAGCAGAAGTGGAAAAGCACAAAGACTTGAGCAGATTGCAAGATTGTATTATGAAGAGAATAAAACACAAGAAGCGATAGCATCAATCATGAATATCTCCCGTCCTTTAGTCAGTCGTATGCTGAGTGAAGCACATAAATTAGGGATTGTTGAAATTAAGATTCATTCATCCGATCAAAGTGCAAGCCTTCTGATGAATCAGTTAAAAAAGCATTTTGATATTGAAGGTGGTATAATACTGCCTGATTCCGGTAATAATCATGTGGTTAACATATCATTAGCAAATGCGACCATGCAGTTCATAAAACAAATGGGTGGCGGTCGTGTTGGTATTGGGTGGGGGCACATTATCGGTACTCTAGTTGATGTTATAGAGGAAAGTGCACCGAATAAGGGTTTCATTTCAGATATTTGTCCGCTAGTCGGAAATTTTAGCGTCACTATTCGTAACTATCATTCAAATGAGAATGTACGTATTATTGCACATCAAACTAAAGCCAGACCACATTACTTGTATTCTCCTGCGTTTGTTGAAACACAACAAGAATTTGAGTTATTGCAGCAGACTGAACACTATGGTACTGTTTTCAGAGAGTGGTCGAGACTTGATATAGCTGTTGTGAATATCGGAAACCACCCCTCGACTCCGGATTTTGCCACTGTAGCAAGATATGGGGAGCTGTTGTCTAAACATAAAGCTGTGGGCAGATTGGTTGCATATTACTTTAACGAAGAAGGCGAAATCATTCACTCTGATTCAGATTATGCTATCCAAATTCCAATTTCTTTATTAAAAAAGTGTAATATTACCATCGGAGTTTGTTCAGCAAATTTGGGTTCGAAAGCTCTTATTGGTGCTTTGAATACCGGCTTGTTTACTCACATTATTGCCGGAGAATCACTTGTAAAGGATATACTAACGAAAGTATAATAATTTAGTAAATTAAAAAGCTGCTAAATGTTACATATGTAACGTTTAGCAGCTTTTTAAAAATGGTGTTTTGTGGGTTTTGTGTTTTTAGCAGAGCAAATTTGTCTATTCTTACAAATTTATTTTATGGTATTGACAAAGGAATAAACATACTGTAACATCTGCTATATTGAAACGTGAAGCGTCGCTTTCTAAAGTTACAAATGTAACATAAATTTATTTTTTGGAGATGTGTATGTTTATTGACAATAATGTTTTATCCAATATGTTTTTATGTGTAGCAAAAGTGTGGCAGGAAAACACTGACCAGCTTAGTGACATTGATTCACGGTTTGGAGATGGCGATCATGGAGTTACTATTGGCAAAATATCGCGTGTTATAACAGAAAACATCGAAAATAATAACACTAATAATATGTCTGAGTTAATTGGGGCAATAAGCGACAACATCCTTTTCATGAGTGGTGGTAGCGCAGGTCCTTTGTATGGTACATTAATCGGAGGTTTTGGCAAGCCGTTAAATGACGAAATAGAGGTTGACGGTAAACTTCTTAAAAAAATGTTCCAAAGTAGCTACGACGAAATGAAAACGATAACCAAAGCAACTGTCGGCGACAAAACAATGATGGATGCACTAATCCCTGCCGTAGAAGCAGCGCAAAGTGCAACAGATGAAATATCTGACATTCTGCAAAAAGCAGCCGAAGCTTCTAAAGTCGGTGCTGATAGTACTCAAAATATTGCTTCTAAATTTGGTCGAGCTCGCAGTTACGGAGATCAAACTATTGGTACCTGTGATGCCGGAGCAATCAGTACTTCGTTATTATTTCAAGGTCTATACGAAGGCTTTGTGAAATATAATAATTAATTTAAGGAGGAGCGTTTTAATATGAAAAAATTTATCAATGATCCTGAGAATCTTACAAAAGAATTGCTGGAAGGGTTCGCTTTAGCAAATTGTGACTTAGTTTCTCTGCAACCTAATAATCTTGTTGTTAACAAGAAGTTAGATAGCGCAGATAGAGTCACGATAGTTACTCTTGGGGGAGCCGGTCACGAGCCTGCATTAAGTGGTTTTGTAGGTGAAGGAATGGTGGATATCTCCGTAGTTGGCGATATTTTCGCAGCTCCCGGCCCACAAGCTTGCATTGAAGCCATTAAAATGGCTGACAAGGGCAAAGGTGTACTTTTTGTTGTACTTAATCATGCCGGAGACATGCTCACCGGTAATCTGGCAATGAAGCAGGCAGTTGCAGAAGGTCTAAACGTAGTGAAAGTCGTAACACAAGAAGATATTTCAAATGCTCCACGTGAAAATGGCGATGATCGCCGTGGACTTGTCGGTTGCATACCGACTTACAAAGTTGCAGCGGCGGCTGCAGCAGAAGGTAAGTCATTAAAAGAAGTTGCAGAAATTGCTCAACGCTTTGCAGATAATATGGCAACGTTAGCGGTTGCTGCAAGTGGTGCTACTCATCCTTCAACAGGCAGTGCTTTGGCTGATTTGGGAGAAGATGAAATGGAAATCGGCATGGGTCAGCACGGTGAAGGCGGCGGAGGAAGACAGAAACTCAAAACTGCTGATGAAACTGCTGAAATCATGATAAATGGGCTTCTCAGCGACTTATCCATCAAAGATGGTGAAGAAGTTATGCTGATATTAAACGGCGTCGGAGCTACCACACTAATGGAACTTTTCATAGTGTATCGTCGCTGTGTGAAGCTACTTGAAGCAAAAAACATCAAAGTTGTCGCAAACTTCATTGGCGAAATGCTCACAGTTCAAGAACAGGCAGGATTCCAAATGTTTTTGGCAAGAATGGATGACGAGTTGCTTAAGCTTTGGAATGCCCCATGTAATACCCCGTATCTGAAAAAATAAAAGGAGACTATTGAGATGCCTGATAAAGATGGTAATAATGAATTAAATGTTAATGTTTCGACATGTGCACCCTCCAAAGATGGATTTTATATCAAAGGTGGAGATAATTACGATTGGGGCATGAAGGCTCGTCTTTCGAGCATGTTTTGTCCAAAAAGCGGAAACACTGTTATGTTAGCTTTTGACCATGGCTACATCATGGGACCGACAACAGGACTTGAAAGACTCGATCTTACTGTTCCCCCTTTAATTGAGCATGTTGATGTTTTGATGGCTACAAGAGGTGCATTACGCACCAGCATCAGTCCGGCCACAGGTAAAGCTGTTGCACTTCGCTGTTCTGCCGGAAGTTCCGTTTTGTCTGAGGATATAGACAAAGAACTGATAGGTGTAGACATTAAAGATGCTGTGCGAATGAATGCAGCATGTATGGCAATTCAAACTTATATTGGCTCACCTATTGAAAAAATGACGATTGGCAATTTATGTAAAGCTGTAGATATGGGAATGGAATATGGGGTTCCTGTGCTCGGCGTTGTTGCTGTCGGTAAGCAGATGGAGCGCACTACAAAATATTTTCAACTTGCAACACGTATGCTTGCAGAGTTTGGTGCGCAGGTAATTAAGACTTATTATTGTGAGAACTTTGACTCGGTTGCGAATGTTTGTCCTGTTCCATTGGTAATAGCAGGTGGAAAAAAGTTGCCTGAAGATCAAGCTTTAACTCTGGTTTATCGTGGAATGAGTGAGGGTGCCAGAGGTGTTGATATGGGCAGAAACATTTTCCAAGCCGAAGACCCTGTCGCAATGGTTCAAGCTACACGTGCTATTGTACATGAAGGAATAGATGACAAAAAAGCATATCAATTATATTTGGACATAAAAAAGAAATAATTTAGTTGGAGGTTAAAATTATGGGATTCAAATTCATGCATGTTGGAGTACCAACAGTAACTGTGCAACCCGATGAAATCTACGTAGAGCCAATGAAAATATACAAAACTGAAGTCGTTGAACCTTTTAAAATTGAGTACCTTCGTTTTCAAGACGGAACTCCGTTTCCGGAAATCATGCACATGAACCCACATATAGCTTATGAAGTCGAGTGCATTGAAGAAGCGAAAAAAGGTACACAGGTAATCGTCGAACCGATTGATATCGGAGATGCGCTTATATGCTTTGTTGTCAAAGATAATGTCATCTTTGAACTATATCAAAAAAAATAAATACTTTTACTGTCGCTTACACCATTCGAGAAATGCGTTTAACGCAAAATAAATATAAATCAAATTTAGGAGGATAATCTAGAATGAAAAAGAAATTCAAATTTTTAGCAATGTTGGTTGCGTTGGTTATGATCTTCGGATTAGTAGCCGCATGCGCAAACGACACCCCCGAACCCGTACAACCCGAACCTGAGACGACACCTGAGCCGACTCCGGAACCGACACCGGACCCCGACCCCGAGCCGGAACCCGAAGCAGATACACGTGATGGACCATTCAGAGTCGTATTTACCATGTTCAATGGTGAAAATCCTGTCGCCAGAGAAATCGAAGCCGGTTTTGTAGCGTTCGCAGAAGAAGTTGGTGTAGATTTATGGGTAATGGATAATGAATTAGACCCGATTGTTATGAACGCTAATGTTGATATGGCAATAGCTGCCGGTGATGTTGATTTCTTTATCCTTTATACCAACGATATCGCAACCAATCCTCAGTTGATGGATAAACTAATCGCTGCAGGTATTCCAACTTTGACAATAGCCACGGCAGCAATTGGATCCTGCGGAACAGAAGCTCCCGTTATCTTTGGTGCTGAAGACAACTATAACGGTGCATTCTTGGCAGCATCAGAGCTTGCAAGAGCTGCACAGGCAAGAGGTTGGACTGAGGATGAAATAGTTTTCTTAAGTATGGGTTTCCTTGAAGCAGGAGGTGTTTTCCTGATTAGAACCGAGGGTGCTCATGATGGTATGCTCTCAGTTTTCCCAAACCTTTATGAATACATTGAAACAAGTTCGACCGGAAGCCCCGAAGTAGCTTTCCAAAGAACTGCTGACATGCTCATGACTCTACCTGCGGACAAAAAATTGCTCGCATGGACACACTCAGATGACGTTACTGCAAGTGTGCTTGCTGCTGTTGAAGGAGCAGGACGCACGGAAGATGCTCTGTTGGTCAGCGGTGGTCTAAGTATGCAAATGCTTGACATGCTCAGAGATCCGGATGGCATAATAATCGGTAGTATCGATCAAAACTGGGCACTTTTCGGGCCAACAGTACTAACATATATAATTGATTACTTAGCCAATGGAGTACCGATTCCGCCAATCATAGAGGCACCTTTTGAGCTGCTCACACCGGAAACTGTAAATATTAAATATCCACCGAACTAATAAACATATACTTTTGTATTGATTTAAAAGTTTATTTACAGACAGCATAAATACAATTATAATGTTACCGGGTCATACCACTTGAGTATGGCCCGGGTAACACTAGAAAATGTTTAATAAAAGCCCCAAGGTATTCATTTTTGTAAAATCTAAGTACTACGGCGTCTCAGCTTCCGAAGGAAGTGCATATTGGAGGTGTTTGTAAACCTTGAATGTTATATTAAAAGCTAAAGACATAAATAAATCTTTTGGTACAGCTCATGTACTGCGAGATGTCAGTTTTGATTTAAAATGTGGTGAAATACACGGCATACTTGGTGAAAATGGTGCCGGTAAGTCAACATTAATAAAAATTATGTCCGGGGACTACACAATGGATAACGGTCAGTTGTTTTTTGAGGACAACCCCGTTAGTATACGTTCTCCCGGCGATTCACTAGCATTGGGTATTCGTGTTATATATCAAGAATTTAATTTGGTAAAGTCTTTGTCTGTAGCAGAGAATATCTGCATTGGTAATATACCAAAAAATAAAAGAAGATTTGTTGATTGGAAAGAAATGAACCGTCGCGCTGAAAAGTTACTTTCCGATATAGGAGTACAGATTAACGTACGCAAACCGGTTAGTGACATATCGGTTGCAGAGCAACAATTTGTAGAAATAGCTAAAGCGCTTAGTGAAGAGGCGCGTGTTCTCATAATGGACGAGCCTACAGCAGCATTAAGCGACCAAGAAACCGATAAACTGTTTGAAATAATACGCCGTCTTGTAAGCAAGGGATTATCGGTAATTTTCATTACTCATAGACTTTCAGAGCAATTTGCTTTATCTGACCGCATTACGGTACTGCGTGATGGTCAAACTATCGGAACCATTGATATAGGGGATGCCACTGATGACATTCTTGTCAAAATGATGGTTGGTCGTGATTTAACCGATCTTTATCCACGTAATCGTAAAGAGCCCGGCGAAATTATCTTTGAGGCAAATGGCTTACATATAGATGAGAGAATTAATAACGTTAGTTTTAATATTAGAAAAGGTGAAATAGTTTCTTTTTTTGGACTTATGGGTGCCGGTCAAGAGCAAATATGTAAATCAATTGTAGGCTACACTCCATTAAGAGCCGGAAAAATGACCCTAAACGGCGAGACGCTGTCTGTAAAGAATCTTCGTCAAGCAAACGAAAAGGGTTTAGGTTATGTAACAGGTGACAGAAAACACGAGGGTCTGATACCGGTAATGAGCCTGCAAGGCAATATCACGTTAGCTGCCCTAAAAAAACTCTCCAAGTTAGGTATTGCCAATGCAAAAAAAGAAAACGAAGTAGCTCGAAAATGGATTAAACGAATGAGTATTCGCTGTAAAAACGAGCGTCAGCCTGTTGCTTCGTTAAGCGGCGGAAACCAACAAAAGGCAATGATTTCCCGATGGCTTAGCAATGACATAAAGCTATTGATGTTGGATATGCCCACACGCGGTGTAGATGTTGGCGCAAAAGCTGAGATTTACAGTCTACTTGAAGAACTTGCCAACGAAGGCGTTGCAGTGTTGGTTTTTTCACTGGAGATGTCGGAGGTATTAGGTATATCAGATCGCATATATGTGTTATGCGAAGGTGATGTTGTCGCCGAAGTGCCTATCGAGCAGGCAAATCAAGATATTTTAATGAAACACGCTGTGTCTAAGTTTTTACATTTAGGAGGGACATCATAATGCACGTTCGATTGACCGGAGCGAAAGACCCACTTTTAAATTTTTTAAATAAATTTGGCTTGGTTTTGGTACTCATAGCGCTTTTTGTA
>JGI20163J15578_10000345_pt1 | contig 19280 bp, 14 predicted proteins | sample TergutCu122P1_FD_15578 | JGI IMG/M metagenome (IMG submission 15578)
AGTTTTCCGCTTGTGCCGCAGGGTGATAAGAGCTCACTCTTTATAATGGCAGGTATGGCCCCCATGAAGCCATACTTCACCGGACAGGAAAAGCCTCCGTCTAGCAGGGTGACAACATGTCAAAAATGTATTCGCACTGTTGATATTGACGAGGTAGGAAAAAAAGCCCGGTACGGCTCATTTTTTGAAATGTTGGGCAATTTTTCGTTCGGTGATTATTTTAAAAATGAAGTAATCCCCTGGGCGTGGGAATTTTTGATTAATGAGTTACAACTCCCCGTAGAAAAATTATTTATTTCCGTATACGAAGAAGATGACGAAGCTTATGCAATTTGGCGTGATGTCGTTGGTATCCCGGAAGAAAAGATTTTCCGCTTCGGTAAAGATGAAAATTTTTGGGGTCTTGGTATAGGCCCTTGCGGCCCCTGTTCCGAAATTCACTTTGACCGCGGCGCGGACCGTGGCTGTGGCAAGCCTGACTGTGTACTTGGCTGTGATTGCGACCGCTACATGGAAATTTGGAACTTGGTATTTATCCAGTTCGAGCAGCTTGAAGACGGCAGCTACATTCCCCTTAAAAATACCGGGATAGACACCGGCATGGGGCTGGAGCGTATGGCCATTGTAATGCAAGACGTGGATTCCATTTCTGATATTGACAATATAAAGGGCCTATGTACAAAAGTTTTAGAATTGGCAAAAATTAGTACGCCAACTAAAGAGCAAAGGGTATCTGTTAACATTATTGCAGACCATGTGCGCAGCGTTGTATTTTTAGCCTCGGATGGGGTTTTGCCGTCAAATGAGGGCAGGGGATATGTATTGCGCCGCTTGCTTCGCCGTGCTGTTAGGCATGGAAAATCGTTAGGGTTAGAACAGTTTGTTAACCAAATTGCGCAGGCCTCCATCGACACATACGGTCATGGGTATCCTAGTTTAGTAGAAAAATCCAGTCATATTTTACAGGTGCTTGGCAACGAAGAAAGCCAGTTTCTAAAAACTCTGGATACAGGTATGACCCTTTTACAAAAACACGTTGACGCATTGAAATCTGCCGGACAAAGCTCTTTAAGCGGTTCGGAAGCATTCAAGCTGTACGACACTTTCGGCTTCCCGCCGGATCTGACCCGCGAATTATTAGAAGACGCAGGCCTTACCTGGGACGAAGAAGGCTTCCAGGCAGAAATGCAGGCGCAAAAAGAGCGCGCCCGCGCTGCCCGCGGTACATCCACCTACATGGGTGCGGACGAAACGGTTTACAACATGCTGCCGCCAAACTTGCCTACGGAATTTTGCGGGTACGACCATACTGCTTGCACAACAAAAATTATCGCGCTAATAGCGGATAATGAAGTTGCGCAGGAAGCAAAAGCAGGCCAGGAAGTGTCTATTGTGCTAAGCAGCACGCCATTTTATGCCACAGGCGGCGGACAAAAAGGCGATTCCGGCAAACTTACACTTGACGGTGCGCTTATAGAAATTTCCGATTGCATAACCGTAACCGGTAACAACACTGTCCACTTGGGCAAAGTAATGGAAGGCACTGTAAAAATTGGCGATACAGTTTCTGTTACAATTGACGAAAACCGCCGCCGTAACATCATGTGCAACCATTCCGCTACGCATCTTTTACAAAAAGCGTTACGGGAAGTTGTGGGCGACCATGTAGAGCAAGCCGGTTCGGAAGTAAGTGCAGACCGCCTGCGTTTTGACTTTACGCATTTTTCTGCCCTTTCAGCGGAAGAAAAGGATAAAATTGAAACCTTGGTAAACGAGCAAATATGGGCAAACCACCCTGTAGAAATTGTTATTACAACCCCCGACGATGCCCGTCAACAAGGTGCGACCGCACTGTTTGGCGAAAAATACGGCGACACGGTGCGCATGGTAAAAATGGGCGGCTTTAGTGTGGAGTTGTGCGGCGGTACCCATGTGGCCAACACCCAGCAAATTGGCATGTTTAAACTGCTTTCCGAAAACGGAATAGCTTCCGGCGTACGCCGCATAGAGGCAATTACCGGCTACACTGCCCTGCAGTATTTCCGCGAAACAGCCGCAACTCTATTAGATGTAGCGGATATCTGCAAAGCGAAGCCGGGAGAGCTAACCGGCAAAATCGAAAACCTTTTGGCAGAAAACAAAGAGCTAAAAAAAGAGCTGGCAAAAGCCCAAGCGGCGGAATCCGGCAAGGAGCAAGGCCAAGTTGTAGAAAATTTACTCAAAAATGCTGAAGCTGTAAACGGCTTTACCATAGTAACCGCAAAACTTGAGAACTACGACATTGAGGCCTTACGCACCCTTTGTGATAAGCTAAAAGCGGAAATGAAATCCGGCTGCTTACTGCTTTGCGGCGTAAACACCGACGGCGCGGCGCAATTTTTGGCAAGTGCCACAGACGACGCCGTTAAGGCAGGCATACACGCAGGCAACATCGTAAAAGAAGCGGCTGCTTTATGCGGCGGCGGCGGCGGCGGTCGTCCAAATCATGCCCAGGCCGGCGGTAAGGACGCATCCAAAGCAGATGAGGCACTTGCAGGAGCATTAGCGAAAATGAAGGAAGTACTGGGCTAAGATTTTCAAATTCAGGAGGTTTCCAAAATGGAAAAAGGCAATCTATCAATTCACAGCGAAAACATTTTACCAATTATCAAAAAATGGCTCTATTCGGACATGGACATCTTCGCGCGGGAACTTGTTTCCAATAGTGTGGATGCCATAACAAAATTGAAAAAACTCGTTGACATGGGCGAAGCAAGTGTCCATTCCCACGAGCAGTACGCCGTTCACGTATGGGTAGACAAAGAGAACAAGCAGCTTATTTTCGAGGATAACGGCATAGGTATGACCGCCGACGAAGTTAAGGAATATATTACGCAAATAGCCTTTTCCGGTGCGTCTGCTTTCTTGGAAAAATACAAGGACCAAACAGATTCCGCCGGGGAAATTATAGGCCACTTTGGGTTAGGCTTTTACTCGTCATTTATGGTAAGCGACAAGGTGCAAATTGACACGCTTTCCTACCAAGAGGGCGCAGCAGCCGCAAAATGGGAATGCGAAGGCGGCATAGAGTACACAATGGAGGCCAGCGGCAAAACCACACGCGGCACAAAAATTACCCTTCATGTAAGCCAAAGCGGCGAAGAATTTCTTGACGTTTATAAGCTTCGCGCCATATTGATAAAATACTGCGGCTTTGTTCCGGTTCCCGTTTTCATAGAGGAATTGAAGGAGGAAGTTGTTGAGGAAGTAATCGAAGGCGAAGAAGCCCCGGAACCAAAAGAGCCAACTCCAATTAACGACACTTCGCCCTTATGGCTGAAAACCGCCAACGAGTGTACAGATGAAGAGTATAAAGCCTTCTACCACAAAGTTTTTACAGACTTTAACAAGCCGCTTTTCTGGATTCACCTAAACATGGATTATCCGTTCCGTTTAAAGGGTATCCTGTACTTCCCAAAACTGAAGCACGACCTGGAATACATGGAAGGCCAAGTAAAGCTTTTCAATAACCAGGTATTTGTTGCGGACAACATCAAGGAAGTTATCCCGGAATATTTGCTGCTGCTAAAAGGCGTAATAGATTGCCCGGACTTGCCTCTAAACGTATCCCGCAGCTTTTTACAAAATGATGCAACAGTAAAAAAAATGTCCGGCTATATTTCACGTAAAGTAGCGGATAAGCTGAACGGCTTGTTCAAAAAAGAGCGTGAAACCTACAACGGTTACTGGGACGACATTGCTCCGTTTATCAAGTACGGCTGCATAAAAGAGCGTGATCTGTACGAAAAAATCAAGGGCAGTGTACTTTACAAAACTGTTAGCGGCAAACACGTAACCCTTACGGAATTTACAGACGAACACGCCGATAAAACAGGCAAGACGGTTTTCTATGTAACCAACGAGCAGTTGCAATCCCAATATATTCAAATGTTTAAAGACCAAGGGCTGGACGCGGTTCTGCTAAGCACGAACCTGGACGCGCCGTTCATCAGCTATTTGGAAACTTATGAGCCGGAGATCAAGTTCAACCGTATAGACGCAGACATCACCGACGCGCTGAAAAATGAATCCGACGAAGATAATGCCCAGCCGGAAGGATTGGAGGCTGCAATTCGCGAAATTTTGCACAACGAAAAACTGAAAGTACAAGTTGAGCCGCTAAAATCCGCAGAAATATCTTCCGTTATTTTGCTTTCTGAACAATCCCGCCGTATGCAGGAAATGAGCAAAATGTTTGGCGGCGGCCAACTGCCGCCCGGTATGTTTGAGGAAGAGTTAACGCTGGTATTAAACAGCAATAACAGCCTGGTGAAAAATTTGCTTACAATCCAAAATGACGAAAGCCGTAAGCCCGATGTAGAGCTTATTTCTCAGCAGTTATACGACCTTGCAATGCTTAGTCACAAACCCCTTTCACCAGAGCAAATGACGCAGTTTATCCAGCGCAGCAACCGGATATTAGAAATGGCAACTTCTGATGAAAATTGATTTACGCAAAATCGCTCCGTTGTTAATAATGCTGTTAATCGTCGTAACCTTTACCGGTTGTAACGGAGACGATTCGGCTGTCCAAGATTACCTAACCCCCAGCCAAATGATGCCCGACCCTATGTCCTTTTCCGGAGATGTTTCGATTCGTGGCACCGTCGGCGACTATGGCAGGTTTAATTTTTCTTTGTACGACGATGCGGGCGAGTTTGAGATCCCCATAGATTACAGGGGAAGCCAGGCATTACCGGCCATGGGCACAGTTATAATTGCCACCGGCCAAATGAACTACAGAAGCTGCTGCGGCCCCCATTTAATCGCTACACGTTTCGAGGTGGCCGATTAATGAATATATTTAAACTTGTGTCGCGGAATATGTTCCGTCGCCCCGGGCGTTTTATATTCACTTTGTTGGGCATAACCATTGGCATGGCCTCATTTGTGGCACTGTTGTCTATGGGGGATAACCTGCGTGATGAAGTAACCCTTCAGGCAGATGCCCTTGGAGCCCATTTGATTGTTATGTCCAGAACAAACTGTCCTTTTGTTATGATGTCGGTACTGACGGGCGACCAGATGCCCGAAGCCATTCCCCGGGAAGTTGTGCATCAAATAGCCGCACTTGACGGGGTTACGGCGGCTGTACCTTATTTAACAATTGGCGCATCTATTCAGGAAACACTGGTTACCCTTACCGGGATTTTGCCGTGGGAAATGAAGGAGCATAGGAATTGGACCGTACAATCCGGCGCGTATTTTTCAAACTATGACGAAAGCGTTGTTATAGGCGCGGGCGTTGCAAACAGGTTTAACCTGGAAGTAGGGGATACGTTGACTTTCCGTGGCGTAAACTTCCCAATTGCCGCGGTTTTAAACAATACTTCCAGTAACGATGATGCCACGGTTTTTATGCCGCTTAACGTTATACAGCATATTTATGGTTTGGGCGATTATGTATCCTTTATTGCCGTAACTGTAGACGATGTAACAAGGGTCCAATATTACGCGGCCACTATTTTGGATTTTGCCAATGTAACCGTTGCAACAGATGACGAACTTCTTGGGTCGGTTTTAGTAATTTTAGGCTCTGTTAACGTAACTCTGCAGCTTATTGCCGGGGTTGCGTTAATTGCCGCGGCATTTGGCATAATTAACACGATGATGACTGCCATTTACGAACGCCGCCGGGAAATTGGCATTTTGCGGGCCATGGGCAGCAAGAGCAGGGCAATTTTTCAGATATTTGTAATGGAATCCGGTTTGTACGGCCTGTTTGGCGGGCTGTCAGGCCTTGTAGCCGGGTTTGTAATTTCAAGGTTCGCGGCACCAATTATACAGCAAAATCAGTTTGTGGACGTACTTGGCGCGCCGGAAACAGCAGTGACTCTGTCGGTTTCACTCGTGCTAATTGTCCTTGGGATTTCCATTTTGATTTCAATAGTTTCCGGTTTATATCCTGCGTGGAAGGCTTCAAGATTAACGCCAATGGAGGCCATAAGAAATGTGTGATTGGGTAATTAAAACGGAAAACCTGGAGAAAATTTACGGTTCCGGTAAGAAAGCGAAAACACATGCGCTAAGGGGCGTTAGCCTGGAAATACCACGGGGTTCACTATGCTGTATAGTGGGGCCTTCCGGCCATGGGAAAAGTACGCTGCTACAGTTAATCGGCGGCTTAGACAAACCCACCAAAGGCAGCGTAATAATAGACAACACAGATATTTCACGGCTAAGTGACAACAAACTTTCTGAAATTAGGGGCGAAAAAATAGGCTTTGTATTCCAATCGTTTAACCTGTTGGACAACCTTACAGCCCTTGAAAATATTCAAACTGCCATGATGTTTGCCCCGGGTAAGCCCCACGGTGGTGATACAAAAAAGCGGGCACTTGAGTTACTGGACATTGTTGGCCTGCGGAACAAGGCAGACTCTAAGCCAAGCGAGCTTTCCGGCGGGCAGGTTCAGCGGGTTGCCGTTGCCAGAGCATTGGCCAATGACCCGCCAATATTGCTTATGGACGAGCCTACCGGTAACTTAGATTCAACTTCCGAACAAGAGGTGCTGGAGTATATTTTAGGCGTCCACAAAACAGGAAAAACAATTGTTATCGTCACCCATAATAGGGAACTTGCCAAACACGCGGAAATCATAATAGAAATCCGTGACGGGTTAAAGGTTGCAAACGAGGAGTAAAACTTCAATGGATTTTAAGTTAACAAACACGCAAATAAATAACTTCGTCGAATGCTGGGGTAATAAATTTTACCAAAAAGTATTAGACGATATAAAAACGTACTCGGAAAAATGGAAGCTCACGGACATTACGTTTCACGAATATTACTCGATTAACGCCATATTTTTCTGCAAATCCAAGATATACGGCGATTGCGTGTTAAAACTGGGCGGCAACGATCAAGATACAGAGTTTGTAGGCGAGTACAATGTCTTGCGTGAATATGACGGCAGAAAGTATGTAAAAGTGTATGAGTGTGACATCCACATAGCAAGCCGAAAGAAAGCCATGCTTATCGAACGCTGCATCCCCGGTATAATGCTGAGTAAAGAGCCCTCTCTTGAAAAAAGGCTGGAGGTTTTTTCCCGGTTGTACAGCGGGCTGCATATAAAGCCCGGCAACCCGGAAATATACCCTTCATACACAAAATGGATTTGCGATACAGCAAAAAAATGCACCAACACCACCCGTGATTTAAAAGGGCTGGATGCGCATATGAAAAACGCGGAAAAAATCTATCTTGAAATATGTGAAAAATACAACCGGCAAATGCTGCTGCACATAGACATATTTGGCGCGAATATTGTTAGCGTTAACGACGGATACAAGCTTATCGACCCGAAAGGCGTCACAGGCGACCCGATATTTGAAACCGGGCAGTTTATTTTTGCAGAGTGCTGCGAAGACAGCCTGCAGCCCGAAAACGCGGAAATTATGTTTAACTACCTTGAGAAAAGCATAGGCATTCCTAATGAAATTTTACGGCAGTGTTTCTATATCGAAACAATAAGATTCCTGTGCTACGAAGGGGTAATACCCGACGGCGTGTCGGATTGGGATGTGGAAAGGGCTAATTTTGCATACGGGCTTACCCCCTGATATCAGGGGGTAGCGGGGGAAGAATTTCACCCACGAAACCGCGTAAAAAAATCCGACATTAACACCGCGCATTCTTCTTCGCGTACACCTTCAATTACTTCCACTCTATGGTTAAAGCGCGGCTCGTTTAAAATGTCCAAAATGGACCCGGCGCAACCGGCTTTGGGGCTTTTTGCCCCGTAAACTACCGTTGGTATCCTTGCCTGGACTATGGCCCCTGCGCACATGGGGCATGGTTCCAGGGTTACATACAAAGTGCAGTCTTCCAGCCGCCAGTCGCCAATGGCCTGGCAGGCTTGGTCTATCGCCATAATTTCCGCGTGGTACAGCACATTTTTACGGGCGGCCCTCTCGTTTGCGGCAGAGCCTATTACTTGCCCGTTGTGTACAATTACACAGCCGATTGGTACTTCGCCATTGTCAAAAGCTCTGCGCGCTTCCGCCAGAGCTTTTGACATGAAATGACTATGACCGTTGTGCGCCATAGGTATCTTTTAAATATACGTCATGGGCACCGCCTTCAATTAGGCTGGACGGAGATATGCGTGTAAGCCGCGCTTTCTTTTGGAAATCGCTGACTTCTATCGCGCCGCAGTTACACATTGTGGCTTTTATTTTGCTTAAGGTAATATTCAGGTTATCACGCAAGCTGCCGGCGTAAGGTACGTATGCATCTACGCCTTCTTCAAATGACAATACTCCACCGCCTTCATAACGCTGCCAGTTGCGGGCACGTTCCGTGCCTTCGCCCCAGTACTCTTTCATGTAGTTGCCGCCAACCATTACGCGGTTTGTGGGGCTCTCGTCAAAGCGGGCAAAGTAGCGGCCTTGCATACAGAAATCCGCGCCCATTGCCAAGGCAATCGTAACGTGATAATCATGAACTATGCCGCCGTCAGAGCAAATTGGCACATAAATGCCTGTTTCTTCAAAGTATTCGTCCCGGGCGGCGGCCACTTCTATTAACGCGGTAGCTTGCCCGCGGCCAATGCCCTTAGCTTCACGGGTAATGCATATTGCGCCGCCGCCTATACCAACTTTTACAAAGTCTGCGCCGCATTTTGCCAAGTGGCGGAAGCCTTCCCGGCAAACAACATTGCCCGCGCCAATTTTTACGGTGTCGCCATATTTTTCCCGGACAAAATCCAGGGTTGCTTTTTGCCAATCGTTAAAACCTTCGGAGGAGTCTATACACAGCACGTCCGCACCGGCTTCAACCAACGCGGGAATGCGCTCTGCGTAGTCATGTGTATTTACGCCCGCGCCCACAACGTAACGTTTCTCGCTGTCCATAAGTGCCAGCTTGTTTTCCTTATCGGCGGTGTAATCTTTACGGAAAACAAAAGACACCAAGCAGCCATTTTTGTCAATAACGGGAAGGGCATTTAATTTATTATCCCAGATAATATTATTGCAGTCGTGCAGGGTGGCCCCTTCGTCTGCATACACTAATTTTTCTACAGGAACCATAAATGTCGAAACTAAGGTTTCCGGCGGCATCCTGGTTACGCGATAATCTTTGTTTGTTACAAGGCCGACTAAACGTCCCCTTGCGGTGCCGTCTTCTGTTACGGCAACAGTTGAATGGCCGGTTTTTTCTTTAAGTGCCAAAATGTCTGCAAGTGTTTGATTGGGGCGTACATTAGACTCGCTGGTTACAAACCCCGCTTTGTGGTTTTTTACACGGCGTATCATTGCCGCCTGGCTTTCTATTGACTGGGATACAAAAATAAAAGAAATTCCGCCTTCTTTAGCCAATGCAATTGCCATCTTGTCGTCAGACACAGACTGCATTATGGCCGAAACCAGCGGAATATTTAAAGAAAGTGATGGCTCTTCCCCCTGTGCATACTTTACAAGGGGTACCTTTAGGGATACATTTGATGGAATGCACTCCTTTGTGGAATGCCCCGGAACCAGCAGATACTCATTAAATGTGTGTGATTCCTGGTCGTAAAAAAATGCCATTGTTATCGCCTCCTTAGTTTATTGTTGTCCATTATACGAACAAGCCGGGGAAAGGTCAAACTTTTTCCAAAAACTATTGCAAATACGCAAAAATGAATCTACACTGGATACAAAATTAAACTTTGGAGCTGAGACAAATGAAAACTTACGACCGTACCGCAACTGCCGCAAAGTTCTTACTTGGCGGCATTGGAACAGGCAATATTTCCTTAGACCAAAACGCGCGACTATGCGATTTCGAGCTTTGGAACAAGCCCAACAAAGGCTTTAGAAGCCCTTATACCTTTTTTGCCGTAAGAACAGAATCCCAAGACGGTGAAGTAAAGGCAAAGGCTTTAGAGTCTCAACTTGCGCCCCCGTTTGACAATTCTCACGGGGCTCATACTTGGGAACTGGGCGGGCTGCCCCGTTTCCGCAACTCGGAAATGCGCGGCCAATATCCTTTCGTAAATTACAAGCTTACAGACAGTCATATGCCTGTTGAAGCCAAGTTGGAAGCTTTTACGCCCCTTATCCCCCTGGCCACAGATGATTCATCTTTGCCGGTGGCGGTGCTGCGGTATTCCATAAAAAATATCACAAACGGGCCTTTGACCGTAAGCGTGGCAGGCTCTATGTCAAACCTTTGCGGTATAAAAGGTTTTGACGCATGGACAAAACCCCTTTACAAAGATAAGGGCATAAACAAATATGTAGAAAACAGAAAGCTCCGGGGCATTCATTTCTCTGCCGAAAATAAAACAGAAGCGGATTTGGACTATTTTGAAATGGCTATGGTGACCACGGAAAAGCAAGGCGTAACATATTTAGATTACTGGAACGAAGAAGCCTGGTGGGATGGCTTACAAGATTTTTGGACAGATTTTACCCATGACGGCGAACTTACACTTGGACGTAAACTGCCGGGTATCGGCAACAAGGTGCATACGGCGGATATTTCCATGGGCTCTGTATGCGTGAAAAAGGAAATTGCCGCCGGGGAAGAGACTGCATTCGACTTTATCATAAGCTGGTACCACCCAAACAGAGTAAAGTCGTGGCACCAAAACCCGCCCGCGCCAAAAGCTTCCGCTTCCTGCTGCGGCGATACCGGCTGCTGCCCACCAGAAGACAAATCCTACATTATCCGCAATTACTACGCAAAATTTGGGCCGCCGCTGCGCACCGCAGAGTACCTGATTGACAACATAGAATGGCTGGAAGGGCAAAGCCGCAGTTTTTCCAACGCCCTTATGGGCGGAACTATGCCCGAATATGCCCTTGACGCAGTGCTTTCCAACGTTACCGTAATACGCAGCAACACCTGTTTTCGGGTGGAAGACGGCACATTTTTTGGATGGGAAGGCTGTTTCGACTCCGGAGGCTGCTGTGACGGCAACTGCAGCCATGTGTGGAACTATACCCAAACAATGGCATATCTTTTCCCGGACCTGGAACGCTCTATGCGGGAGACGGAATTTTTGTATGAAACCGAAGAAGACGGCAGGCAAAGCTTCCGCGCGCTCAACTACTTGCATGGCCACGGACACCATTCCATGCCCCCTGCCACAGACGGGCAGCTTGGCACAATCATCCGCCTGTACCGGGATTGGAAACTGTGCGGCAACGACGTATTCTTAAAAAAACTGTGGCCAACGGCCAAACTGGCCCTGGAGTACGCCTTCACCCACTGGGACATTGACGGCGACGGCCTTATGGAGGGCGAGCAGCACAACACCTACGATATAGAATTTTTTGGCGTAAGCAGTATGCTTAATTCCATATTTTTCGCAGCCCTTCGCGCAGGGGAAGAAATGGCCCGCTACCTAGGCGATACCGAAAGCGCGGATAAATACGCGGAAATTATGACAAAAGGGTCTAAAAAATTGGACGAGCTTACCTTTAACGGGGAATTTTATGTACAAAAATTGGACAACGTAAACGACTATAAATACCAGTACGGCCAGGGCTGCCTTGCGGACCAATTACTTGGCCAGCAGCTTGCCCACGCATGTGGCCTTGGTTATGTGCTGGATAAAAACAACGTAAAATCTGCGGTGCATTCCATTTTCAAGTACAACTTTATTGAAGATTTCAGCGACTTTGCCAACGTGCAGCGTCTGTTCGCCCTTAACCAAAATAAAGGGCTTTTGCTGTGCAGCTGGCCAAACGGCGGCCGCCCCATAATTCCGTTTGTATACAGCGACGAGGTGTGGACAGGAATTGAATACCAAGTGGCGTCCCACCTAATTTATGAGGGCCTGGTTGACGAAGGGCTAAAAATTGTAGAAGCCTGCCGCGCCCGTCACGATGGCATTGAGCGCAACCCTTGGAATGAAGTTGAATGCGGGCACCATTATGCCAGGTCGCTGGCAAGCTATGGGGTATTGCTGGCACTTACCGGGTTTAACTGCGACGCCGTAAATAAGACGTTGAAGTTTAACCCGGCAATTAACCAAGACAATTTCAGCGGGTTCTTCTGCTGCCCAAGCGGCTGGGGCATTTACTACCAGGAAAGAGCAGGGGACGGCACCTTGAATAAGAGAATAGAGACATTGTATGGGGATTTGAGCGGGTATGAGGTAGTCTAAAACATTTTACTCACAGAGGTACAGAGAACACGGAGAAAACCGGTGATAATCATCATTTCTCTGTGAACTCTGTGCCTCTGTGAGAGAATTATTTTAACTTTCACTTTTCCGAAACAAAAACATGACACGCCATTCAGCGCAGAACTTGATTTTCAAAAGGGAACATTGAGAGTAGATACCATGTGATATAGTTATTCTGATTGCTTTCCCGGGCGCGAAAACATAGCCGGTAAGTTCACAAAAAAATGTAACACCATCGGAAGAATCAAGCTGCCCGAAGCTAGAAACAATGACATGAGAAGCATTCCAATTACTCCCGTTTCAATTATACCTTCCAACCCTTGGTATATGTGTGCCAAACCAAAAACTACGCCAGTAATTAATATGACAAGAAAAATTGAATTTCCGGGAAAAACAGCTTGTAGAAGAAACGCCGTAAATCCCCGGAACATCATTTCTTCACACATTGCCGAACTAAAATTAAGCAGGAGGAACATTTTTCTTTCTTTTGCCGTTTCCGGAAGTACCTGCTCTGTTACGGAATCTGTAACCGGTTTTTCTTTACTTTTCTTTTTTACCAGCGATGAAACGAGAGCCCATATGAAATAGATAAGCACCAACCCGCACACAACAAGGGTTATGGTTGTAAACCAAACATTATTGTGCAAGCTTACCGGCCTAAATCCAAGGTCTGCAAAGCTTATGTTACCGACAAAAGACATAACTAAAACGGCTAATGCCGTCCCCCAAAGATACACAATTGCCCGAATATAGCCCTTATGCCTTACTTTTTCCGTATCTATAACATCATTGGGCCTGTTTTTAGTTTTTTTCAAACGCAAATCATTGTATACGCATGTTACAATAATGCTAAGCACAAATAATGCCAGAAACGTGATGTACATTGTTCGTCCTCCAATTTAAGGTTCGTTTTCAACAAACTCGATAAATTTTTTCACAATCCGCTTGTAACGAGGGTTGTCATTTAATACTTCAAAAGAGGAAAACCCATACAGGTCAAGGAGCATACCGGCCTTGACTGCCTGTTCGTTGATTACCGACGCATCAGCTTCATGACGGTTTAACCATTTGCTAACATCGGTAAAGAAGTCATCCCCTTTGATTGTAAACGGAAAAAACTTAGTGGTGCAAAAATCCAAGTATTTTTCGAGAAGTTCAAGGGCATTTTCCAAATCCCCATGCTTACAATACATATCCGCGCCAATTAAGTATGCTTTTGCCATAATGTCCGGGTCTAATTTGCCAATATTGAACAAGCGAACCAGTCCCATTACCCTGTTATACGCTGTCTGAGCCGCATCGAAATCATCATCAAGCAGGTATACATACTCCACCAGCAATTCAGCCAAATGCAGTAAAAAATTATGTATATCGCATTGATACACTTCTTTAGCTTTCACTTTGTTTCCCGCAAGCACAAACGCCTGTGCAATCAAACTGCCTTCATTAAGTGGCCGTGCGCTTATAGACTCACCCAACAACGCAAAAACATCATTTACGTTAAAAAATGCCGCCAAGCGCGGCAACAGGGTAATGTCGGGGTAGCTTTGTTTTTTCTCCCATTTAGATACGGCGGCTTTCGACACACCCATGTGTTCGGCTAATTCTAATTGGGTAATACCCTTATCGCCCCGTTTTTTAATGATAATGTCCGCAATTTGTAATTTGTTCACATCAAAACCTCCATAAAAATTTTACAATGAAGTGCTTTTTATTGGCAAGGGAATTATAGTTTACTTCAGGCAACAAAAGTCAACCATAGGTTGACAGTTCCTGAATTACACTACCCCCTGATATCATGTTAGCAATATGATATCAGGGGGTAAATTTTACACCGCGCTTATGGCAACTCTTATTTTCCCGTTATTTACAGCGGCGTTAATTATAATGGGGTAGGGCTTTTCGTTTTTAAACTTGAAGTCTATGCCGCCATAGCTTGTAGCGGCCTCTTCGCCGGATTTTGCGTATTCTACAGGGCGGGAATGGTCGTGACGCTCTAAAATGGTCATGCCTGCTTCTTCTGCGGCGTTAAACAGGGTTGTAGAAACTTGACATACGCCGCCGCCTACACCCTTGGTTTTTTCACCATCTACAAAAATTGTACTTTTCTTGTAACCGCGCTTTTCGTTGGTTGGGCCCACGGTTTTATTGTAGGAAAAAACCGCGCCGGGCTGCACAATGTGGCCATCAATAGCTTCTGCCGCGCGCATAATATTTGTATTTCGGTTTTTTTCGTTTTCGCTGAACTCTGTTTCGTGAACGGCGAGGGATCTGGCTCTTGTTTGCCGGGCGGGTTCCGGCTGCGAAGGCAGTGGGTTTACTCGTTGCCTTGGTGTAGCCGTTGGCCCGCTGCTTGCTGATGTTTCCACAATGCCGGGTGCTGCTGCGGGCTCGGTAACAACCCTGCCGCACCCGGAAACGGATATAACCATAACCGCCGGTACAAGCAGGTATAAAAATCTATAAAAATACATAATAAGATCATCCTTTACTTTTACGGCCCATAAGTTGCCGTAGAAATTTGATAACCTTATTATGCATTTATTTTGTAGTTTTAATCGTCATTTTTTATTCGCTCTATTAATGCAAGCATTTTTGCCGCTTCGCCTTCTCCTTCACCGCCGCCAACTTCAAGAGCTTTTTTGTACCACTTTTCCGCTAAACTGTAATCCGGCTTGCCGTCAAAACCGCAATAATAATGGAAGCCCAAAGCATTTCTTGCCCAAAGTACTTCCGGGTATTGCTGCAGGTAGAATGAATTGGCAGGCTCTGCCGCTAATGTCCACCACTTTACCGCTTCCTCTATATCTGGCTCTACACCATTGCCGTGCTTGTAGGCAAACCCTACTTGATACTGCGCGACAGGCATACCTTGTTCTGCCGCTTTTATAAACCATTTTGTCATTGTTGTGTTGCACTGTGGTACGTTTGTGCCTTCGGCGTAATGCCACGCCAGGCAAATTTGAGCGTCTGCATGCCCCAGTTCCGCAGATTTTGTAAGCAATTTTATAGAAAGTTCGCTGTTCTCCTCCACTACTTCGCCACCACCGTAATAACCGGCCAGATAGAACAGTGCCTCCGGGTGGTCTTGTTCCGCCGCCAATGCAAGCCATTTCAATGCCTGTGTAAAATCTTGTTTATCGTGATAATATTCGCCCAAATAAAATTGGCAATCGGCGTCCCCTTGTTCGGCCCTCGCAATTTTTTTCGCAAGAAAATTGTGCTTGCCGCTCATTATTTTGTGTATATTTTCCCAGCGTTTTGGCATGGTTTCATCGGCAGTTAAATCCGGCAGAAAGCCCAAATCTAAGTATATTTTTATGGCCGGGAATATGAAATCCTTTGTTTTAAGTTCCGCCTTTGTAAACCCGGCGTCCCTTATACGGCGTAGAACCGCCGCCGTAATTTCGTACCCAAGCTTTTTGCCGGAATAATCCGGGTCTACTGCAATGGAATACACAACGCCGCAGCCGTTGGGGTTCTCGTTGTCGCACAAAGCCGTGCCTATGGCCACAAATTTGTCGGCTCCGTCTGTAATTACAAAAACCCCATCCTCTACATAGCCCGCCGCGCTTGCATTATCGTTGTCAAATGAATTTTCAAACCCAAAGGCCTTGTGGAACAATTCCTCCCATTTCTGTTTTTCATTGGGCCGTATAAGCCTTAGCTGAAAGCCATCCGGGATATTTGCCACGGGGATGTTGGCCATGTCCGGCCTTTCCATTCTTAGTAACGACATGTGAAACCTCCTTTGTACGGCTTATTTTTTGCCAATTTTCAGCGAAATTACCATACCGGCCACAAAAGCAATGGCCGCAAACACAACCAGAGCAGGCGTTATTGCATCGTGGCTTTGATATGTTGCATCGTCGCTGAAAAGAGCAAAAATTGTACCAAAAATTAAGCCTATTATCGCAAAATACGTGATGCCGTGGTACTTTTCCAGCAAAAACGCGATTATCCGCGACGTAAGAAGCACACCCACAACCAACCCTAACCCAATTGGCACAACAACCATCAAAATTGGCGGCAAAAGGGAAAAATCGAAAGGGGTCATCAAGTACTCGCGTATCAAATTTAACGTATGAATTGCCACATGAAAAATCCCAAAAAGCAGTAAAACCATCGCGCCGCTTACCCCCGGGAACATTAACGCGCCCGCGCTAAAAATGCCGCCTACAAACAAAACCACCATTAAGCCGATATTTATCTGCACGTCTACATAAACGTCCTGGGTAGGCACAAACAGCGATAACGCGATAATAATTATCGCGGCAGCAACCGCAATGGGGTAGGAGTAGGGCTTTTTCACGTCCTTAGAAAGCGCGATTCTGTGAATAAGCGGAATACTGCCCGCCACCAAGCCCGCAATAAATGCCCCCGTTTGCAAAGAAAACCGCTGCAGAAAAAAGTCAAGGGCCGAAACAAGGGCAAGCAAACCAACCACCATGCCAATCCCCAGAGGGATTAAGAATTGCAAGGATTTTTTCGTATCAGTGAAAAGTTTATTTATGGCCTCAATTAACCTGTCATACACACGGAAAATAACAGCTAATGTGGCACCGCTTACACCGGGTACCAACATGGCCGCGCCAATTGCTGTACCTTTTAGGGCAAGGAATAAATATTGCAAATTATCACGCCTTTAATATATGCTCTAGGAAATTCCGCTTAACATATCCACTTATGCCCGTCCGGGAACATAACCGTCAGTGCATTTTGCAGCCACTTCATTTGCTCCGCATTCATTTTTTTTGTGGCGTTATCAAAATCGAGTTGGTAATCCGGGCTGTCTGCCGCAGTGGATTTGTACAGCAAAACCACTTCCGGTGCAAGGTAAGGTATGCCGTTTGCTTTCAAAATTGTCTTGTCCAGGCACCTTTTTATTTCGTGATTTTTCTTATACAAAAAGCAGCCGTCTTTCGCGGTGTTAAACAAAAATTCGATAAAATCTAATTCTACCTGTTCGGAATCATCAAAACTTACGGCGTACATGTCTTTTTCATGATCCGTAAAATTATAATGAGGGTTGGAAGGCATAACACACCAAATATTATCCTTAGCGCGCTTTTGATTGACCACACTTTCTATTTTATGCAGGTGTGGCGTACCGCAAGGTTCGTAAACATCCCAGCCTTCATTTAGCATGTGCCGGATAATTTTGTCCCTGTCTTCCCAGTATACAAGCACATCGGAATCTTTGTGAGGGCGTGTTTTTTCGCCCACGAACAGGTCAATGGCATGGCCGCCGCATATGGCATAGTCAACTCCAATTTTGTTCACAAAATCACTTAGCTTGTCTGCTAACTCCATGCCTATACCTCCAGATATATTCGGTTTTGATCCTGATTATGCTATTTCACATCTTTCATGGAAAGGGCGATACGCTTCTTTTTCAGGTCTACACTAAGCACTTTTACTTTTACAACGTCACCAAGCTGAACCGCATCCAGCGGGTGGTTGATGCGACGCTTCGCTATTTGGGAAATATGAACAAGCCCGTCCTGGTGGACGCCGATGTCCACAAACGCGCCAAAGTCTATTACGTTACGTACGGTACCTGTCAGCACCATGCCTTCAACCAAGTCTTCCATTGCCAAAACATCACTGCGCAGCAAAACAGGAGGAAGCTCGTCCCGTGGGTCACGGCCCGGTTTTTCCAGCTCTTTGATGATGTCCTTTAGGGTAGGAACGCCCACATTCAGGGCTTTTGCCACTTCCGCAACGTCAACTTTGGGCTCCACAGACAGGGCCTGAAAAGATTTTGCCACTTTAGCCGGGGCAGGGGGCGTGTATTTAAGATATGCTTCTGCAATTTCGTAAGATTCCGGGTGAACGCCTGTGTTATCCAGCGGATTTTTCGCGCCCGGGACACGCAGGAAGCCCGCACACTGCTCAAAGGCCTTAGGCCCAAGTTTGGCCACTTTTAGCAGTTGTTTACGGCTTGTGAACTTGCCATTCTGTTCCCGGTAGGCAAGGATGTTTTTTGCCACGGCTGGGTTGATACCGGCCACATAGGAAAGCAGGCTGGGGGAGGCTGTGTTAAGGTCCACACCTACGGTGTTTACGCAAGATTCCACCACACCGGACAAGGTTTCACTCAAGTATTTTTGGTTCATGTCATGCTGGTACTGGCCGATGCCAATGCTTTTAGGGTCTATTTTTACAAGCTCCGCCAACGGGTCTTGCAGTCTGCGCCCAATTGATACGGCACTGCGCAAGGCCACGTCAAAATCCGGGAACTCTTCCGCGCCCAGCTTAGACGCGGAATATACAGACGCCCCGGCTTCGTTAACAATTACATATTGGGCTTTTAAGCCGGTTTCCTTCAAAAGTTCCGCCACAACAAGCTCTGTTTCGCGGGAAGCGGTACCGTTGCCTATAGCGATAACGGTTACGTTATGACGTTTTATCATGTCTGCCAAAATCTTTTTAGACGGGCCGGTGTCTTTATTTGTGGTACAGTAAACCACGCCTGTCTCCAGCACTTTACCCGTTTCGTCAACAACTGCAAGCTTGCAGCCCGTACGGAAGCCCGGGTCAATTGCCAAAACAATATTTTCTTTTATTGGGGCCTGCATCAAAAGCTGGCGCAGGTTTTGGCCAAATACTTTTATCGCACCTTCTTCGGCCTGTTCCGTTAGCAGGTTGCGCATTTCCCGCTCTACGGCAGGGGCGGTCAGACGTTTGTAACTATCCGCAAGGGTGGCTTCCATAAATGGCTGGGTAAAATCGTTCCGCTTTATGAAAAGCCTGTGAAGTTGATCCAGGATTTTGTCTTCCGGCGCAACTATATCCACTTTTAGGAAGCCTTCTTTTTCCCCGCGGTTTATTGCCAGGGTCCTGTGGCCTGCTATTTTCTTAATTGGCTCGCTGTGTTCGAAGTACATTTCATAAACCGCGGCGTTATCATTTTCCGGGTTTTCCTTCGCCTTCTTAGAAAGTTCGGACATAATTATGCCATCTTCAAAAGTTAACCGGCGCACCAATGTACGGCATTTCGGGTCGTCAGACATTTTCTCTGCCAAGATATCCATTGCCCCTTGAAGGGCATCTTGAACGGTTTCCACGCCTTTTTCGATATCAATAAATGGCGTTGCCACTGTTTCAACATCTGTAG
>JGI20163J15578_10000347_pt1 | contig 19248 bp, 11 predicted proteins | sample TergutCu122P1_FD_15578 | JGI IMG/M metagenome (IMG submission 15578)
ACGCCAAGCGGGGCGAGCGCATCCTGCGGAATCTGCTGCATTATTTGTATTACCTCGGAAGGCAGAGTGCCGCCGTTTGTGTCGCACAGGACAAGTGTTTGTGCTCCTGCTTTGGAAGCTGTTTCAAGAACTTTAAGCGCGTATTGGCTGTCATCTTTAAACCCGTCAAAAAAGTGCTCAAGATCAAAAAGAATCTTGTGTCCTTTTTTCCTTAGGTACGTTATCGAATCTTCAATTATTTCAAGATTTTCGTTTATGTCTGTTCCAAGCACTTTTTCAACATGCTCCTTCCATGTTTTTCCTACGAGTATTATATGTTCAACTTCTGTTTTAATTAGCGCCTGGATATGCTGATCTTCGTCTGCTTTTGCTCCCGGCTTTCTTGTTGAGCCAAATGCAACTATTTTTGCGTGCTGCAGTTTTTCTTTTTTAATTTGGCTGAAAAACGAAGCTTCTTTTTTATTGGAAAGCGGAAAGCCTCCTTCAATAAAATCTATTTTCATTTCATCAAGTTTGTGTACAATTTTTATTTTGTCGCCCAAGGTGAAATTTATTCCTACCCCCTGCATTCCGTCGCGAAGTGTTGTATCAAATAGTTCTACGTTTTTCACTGATTACTTCCTTTATGCAATACTAATTTATTTAATGCATTAACATAGGCGTTTGCGCTGGCTTCAAGAATATCTGTTGAAGAACCCCTGCCTGCAACAGTTGTGTTGTTGGCTCTTATCAAAATCTTGACTTCTCCCATAGCTTGTTTGCCGGGAGTTACTGCCTGAACTTTATACTCTTCAAGCTTTGCGGTTATTCCTGTAGCTTTCTCAATTGCCTTAAAGATAGCTTCAACAGGACCGTCTGCAATAGCTGCTTCTTCAAATATTTCATTATTATGTTTTATTTTTATTGTTGCTGTTGGTATGGTTTTATTGCCGGATATAACGCTAAAATATTCAAGCTTGTAGGTCGGATTTTTCACGCCTCGTTCATCTGTAATAAGCGTTATGAGGTCTTCATCAAATACTTCTTTTTTTTTGTCGGCAAGATTGAGAAACTTGTTATAGACACTTTTACTTTCCTCTTTTGAAAGTTTAAAATCAAGTTCCGCAACTCTGCTCTTAAAACCATGAAGCCCGGAATGTCTTCCGAGAACAATATTTGTTTTTTCTTTTCTGCCTATTGATGCCGGAGTTATAATTTCATAAGTTGCTCTGTGTTTGAGAATACCATCCTGATGTATTCCAGACTCATGCACAAATATATTGTCTCCTACTATGGGTTTATTTTTGGGAATTGCAAAACCGGTAAAATTTGAAATAAGCCTTGAGGTCTTATAAAGATGCGTTGGATTTATATTGGTTCTATAAGGCATAAGCTCTTTTCTTACTTCCAGCGCCATTACAAGCTCTTCAAATGCTGCATTTCCTGCGCGCTCTCCGATTCCATTTATAGCTACCTCTGCCTGTCTTGCTCCGTTTTCTATGGCTGCAAGGGTGTTAGCAACTGCAAGACCAAGATCATTGTGGCAGTGAACAGAAATAATTGCTTTGTCGATATTCGGGACATTATTGCGGATTGCAGAAATAATATTGCCTATTTCTGATGGAATAGCATAACCAACGGTATCTGCGATATTTACAATGGTTGCTCCTGCATCAATTACTTTTTCAAAAATTTTGCATAAAAATTCAAGGTCGCTTCTTGAAGCATCTTCTGCGGAAAACTCTACCTGGCGGGCTTTTTTGCGCGCATATTTTACGGCGCTTACTGCCATTTCAATAATTTCATCTGGCTTTTTTTTGAGTTTATGTTTCATGTGAATCGGCGATGTTGCAATAAATGTGTGTATTCTGGAATTCTCTGCTTTTGCCAATACTTCTGCTGCTGTATCAATATCTTTTTTAATTGCTCGCGCAAGGGCTGCGATAACAGGTCCTTTGAGGTTTTCTGCAATAAGTTTACATGCCTTAAACTGCTGAGGGGACGAAACAGGAAATCCTGCTTCAATTATATCTGTTCCAAGTTTCGCGAGTTGGGTTGCTACTTCGTACTTTTGGTCGGCAGTCATTGAAGCGCCGGGAGCCTGTTCTCCGTCTCTAAGCGTTGTATCAAAAATAAAAATGCGATCCATCAAATTGACTCCTTTTTGAATCTTTTTATGAAAAAAAAGCCGCCCTTCGGAAGGACGGCTCTTACAATTATTGTAATATCGCAGTTATCCTTCCGATATATTATCCTTGCCAATAAGAATGATATTGCCGAGCAGAAGAATAATTGTAATTATTATGATAGAATTTTTCATCGTGATTATTTTTATCTGATTTTAAAAAAATGTCAACCAGGGGAATAAAAAAATCTTTTTATAAATCTTCGGCATTAACGAAGTGTAGTCCGCCTGATTCCTGCGGTGATACTTGCGCCTAAAATATAAGGATACCCTCCGCGAATAGCAGGTTCGATATACCAGCGTTCTCCCGCAGGGAAACGCCAGCCTATGCGGAGTCCTGCCACAGGAGCAAAATTGTCTGTAATTTCAGATATTTCATAGGTGAACCAGAAGAGAATACCGCCTTCTGCCTGGACAAAAAAACCAGTGTTGGTTGCTCTTGCGCCGGATAGATACAGGCGCAGATGCGCAAGCGCTTCTATAAAAGTAAAACCCTCTAAGTCTTGCGCATAAAGAAAGCTAAAACCAATGCCTTTGCCATTAGAGCTTCCCCCAAAAGTAAGACCGCCCCCAAACCCAGGTCCGTAACGGCTGTATCCAATGACTTCTGCAAACAGACCAATATACAAGTCTCTGTGCTTTTTAGGCAAAGGGTCCGTAACAGCGTGAACTATAAAGTTTCTCCACGGCGTTCCTTCTCCGGGCAGATCCCTAAAATCATAAGGTATTACGCGCAATCGATAACTTCCGGGCGGCAAAGAAGTAATAATATAAGGCTCAACTGTAAACTCATGCAATACAGTACGGAATACCCTGTTTTCCATTCTTTCGATTATTACTTCATACCGCAAAGCGTAGTAGTCTCGTGTCCATGCAAAGCGATGAATAAAACGCGCATCATCATCTTCTTGAGTATTCTGAGCATATAAAGCCAGCGGCAAAGCAGAAAAAAGCAATATAATTAACAGGCAGCAAGATACGCTCTCTTTCATTCGGTTAACGGCCATAGAGAACCCCTATTTCCTCGATCTCTATGAGTCCGGGAGCCGGAATATCCACGATAAATCTGCTTTCTGCTATTCTTCCGCGGCGCTCAATTATGCCTGCGCGGTTTATACTTACTGCTTCTACCTGCCAGACAAAAGTCCCTCGATCTATAATAGCAAGATTTCTAAGAGCCCAGTCTGTTCTTTGCATTGGTCCGGTAGTAATAATTTGCCGCTGAGATCCATCACTGCGCAATTGAAATATGGTTAAAATATATGCGTTAGCGCCTGTTACAGGCGACCATGAAAAATCAATCTGCCGCGTTGCACGCAGTTCTTCGAACTGGATGCGGCGGTTGGGAGCCGGCTGCCGGATTATAGGCTGAGGCAGGGGCTGCACAGGTACTATTACAGGCTGAGGAGCAACAACAATTTCTGGTTCCGGTTCCGGTACCGGCTCAGGTTTTAGCTGCGCAGCTATCAAAATTTCAGGAGGCAGTATAACTTCGGCTGCAAAAGAGTCAGCCGCATCAACACGCTCTGTACGAAAAGATGTAACCTGCGAAAAATCCGCAGAGCCTTCAAAAAGAGAGGGGAAAACAGGCTTTATTCGCCAATACCATGTTCCTGCTGCAAGATCAAATTCGACAAGAGCAGCAGCAGCGCTCTCTCTTCTTATTAGCGGATTCACGAAATTCGGCGAAGAATTTGCTTCCAGAATATAATATGATGCCCCATCTATTGGCGTCCATTCAAAGCGAATTGCAGGCGGACTTACCTGATACAAAAACAGGCTGTCCTGAAGCGGGCTTATGTGTGATATTGCCGCAGCATTCACGATAGTGAGCTGCCCGGAGCTAAGAACAGTTTCCTGGGCGGACAGCCGCCAATACCATCTTCCGGCAGCAAGAGCAGCGGCGTTTTCGGCATTGGTAAGATCAATATTGTCAATTGTTTGCGTTATGCGCGCAAAGCTGCGGTCTTCTGCAATTTCCAGACGCAGCAGTTGTTCCTCAAGGTTCACCGGATTCCATGCAAAACGGATGTTAAGCGGCTCATTATTGTTTGCAATAAAACGCGCGTTCGGCATGGGATGTAATAGTATTGCAGCAGGGATTATTTGCTCGATTCCACTTGCATCCAGCGCTAAAAAACCGCCTGTGTCGAGAGACCGGCTTTGCCCGTCCTGTTCTGTGATCGTTAGACTTCCTGCGTTTACCTGAAGCGTCATCCCGTCTTCGCCGGCAGATGCGCTGAGTACAGTTCCTGCATCAGACGTAATAATGCTCCCCATAATATTAAGCGCAATGCCTCCGGCGCCTATTCGGTTGTTGCTCAAATTCAAACTTCCGTAGCCAAGATCGAGTATTACACGGTCTTCGATGTCTGTCGAAATCTGTATTCGTATCAAAGTGTTTTCGTTTAAATCAATATCATTGTCGCTTATATGAAGAGTTGCAGCAGAATTTTCCGCAACGCGAATAAGATCTCCTCGGTAAACAGGCGCCTCGACAAAAAGGCGGCTCCACAATACGCGATCTGCAAGGCGGCGCTGAATATTGTTATACCTAACAGTAACTGTTCCCACAGGCTGATTATCTTGAGACGTAATTGTTTGAAACAAATCAAGTCTAAAGAGATTAAGAAAAAACGCAGCGCCGGAAATACAAATAATAATTACAACGACATCCTTAAAGCCAAAGCTTCGTTTTTCTGAATGTTTTTTCTGAATGTTTTTTCTGAATGTTTTTTCTGAATGTTTTTTCTGAATGTTTTTTCTGAATGTTTTTTCTGAATGTTTTTTCTGAATCTGCGCTCGCTGCTGAAGATCTCATTTTTCCCCGCTGGTGCTCTTATTACCTGCAATTTTGTATTTCTTTTCTTCGGCATCCAGATTACCGCCGGAAGGAATAACCGGCGCTTTGATGCCCAGTAATTTGCGAACTTCCGCAAGAGTACGCGGACCTGCTTTTGCTTCGGCATAATTTATTACCGCAAATATCCGCACAGGTTTTTCTTTTCCAAAAATAGTAACCAGCGGCATTTCTTCGGTAATAAAATATTTCCCGACAAGCTTCCATGTGTCTTCGGCAATAAGAATATCTGTGTCAAACCGCTTGGTTAATGCTTCAACGCGCGACGCAATGTTTACAGTACTGCCTATTACTGTGTACTCCATGCGCTGCTCGCTTCCAAGCTGCCCTGCAGTAACTATTCCGGTATTAATGCCGATGCCAATTTTAATATGTGGATTTCCAGGATCATTTGCAGACTCCAGCTGTCTATTGAGGCTTAAAAGCACATAACGCATACGCAATGCTGCCTTAATGCAGTTAACAGCATCTTTTGCCGGGCTGCCGTCTGTATAAGCAGTGCCCCAATGCGCCATTAAAGCATCGCCAATAAATTTATCTACCACACCATTGGTTTTTTCCACACAATCGATCATGCGGGTAAAATAGTTGTTAAGCCAGAAAACAATTTTATCCGATGCTTTGTCTCCGAATGTTTTTGTAAAGTTTTCCGATAATTTTGTAAAGCCGCGAATATCGGAGAAAAAGATTGTCGCGTGTTTAGAAAGACCGCCAGGCTTAATTTCGCTACGCATTGCTTTTATGGCAATATCACGATTGGTAAACTTGCCGAATATATTAAGAGCGCCGGCCATTTTCTGGAAACTCGTGCCCAATAATTCTATTTCGTCCTTGCCCTTTGGTCGGAGATCAAGTTTGAATTGCCCGTTTTCAATGCTTTTTGCCGCTTCTGCCAATTCCTTGAGCGGCGTTGAAATTGTCTTGGAAAAAAACCAGATAAACATTGCAGAAATAAACAAAACCACAAAAGTAAGGTAGATGTTTCGCCGCGTTGTGGCAGCAATACCCTCAAAAACTTTGTTGTATTCAATACCTGTTATTACAATGGCGCCGCCAATATTAAGCTTCGTAAAAGCTAGAAAATATCTGCTGCCCGCCTGTTCCGCTGCTTGCATATTCAAATTACCGGCAGCGCGGCTAATCCAGCCCGCTGCCAGATTAAAAATATTCTCTGCGTTTGCTCGAATACCGAACATTATATTATTTATTATCCCATCTCCCCTGCCTTCACGAACAGCGAAATTGCGCAGAGCATCTGCTTGCCTTCCAAAACTAAGGTCTGCATTTATAAGTTCCTGCTTGTTGCTCTGCGAAGCCTGCTGTATTTGGCGAATAAAATCCCACTCCGCAGCATTAACGCCTTCCCTTAGCAAAGCAAAATCAGAATGAATAAGAATATCGCCCCGGTCATTTATCATAAAAGATTGATTTGCTCCAAAACCAAAGCTGTCAACCAAATTCTCCGCAGCAAAGAGAACCCCCCCTCCGGTTTGTAATCCGGGAATTTGCAAAGGAAAAAACATAGCAATAAGCGCCCGTGCAAAAACAGGAGAAGCATTTAAAAGCAAAGTCTCTCCGGCAAGAGCGCGCACAAGCGAAACCTGGTTGTCGTTAAAATAAGCCTCTGCAAGATTCGGGTCTATGTTGCGGGAAATAAAAAACTGCCTGTTAAGCAAAACCCTCTGATTTCCCGCAAGAGTGTAGGTGAGCGCTGCAATACGCGGGTTCTGTGCAAAAAAATAGTCCGTTGCATCCTGCGCCGGTCTGCTTTCCGCTCCTATGAGGCTTATCATGTGCATAAGCAGCCCCGAAGCAGCTCGCATATTTGCAAGCGCGTCTTCCGCTTCTGACGCAGCCCTTCTGTTAACTTCAAAATTATTTTCTTCTGCCGCGATTTCTAAATCTCCGCGTACCATCCACGATACAAGCGCAGTAATTGAACCGAGCGAAAGGATTACGATGAATGAGATTATTGTTATTAGCTTGGTTCCGATCGAGAACCGCACTTTGCCTTCTGATTGTTTGTTTTTGCTCATTATTTGATGCCTCTAAAATTAAAGAATCGGAACAATTCTTTTTAAACTGAATAATTTTATGATAATAACTTCTATAATATTATTGATATGCTGCACATAAAATTTAGAGGGGGACACCCCCGCAACGCCCCCTTACTGCAAGCCAATTATGATGACCTCTCGGCTTGCACGTCGCAATGAAGTTTCTAGCGAATCCGCGCAACGTTGCAGCTAAGTTTCCTGCGAATCGCTTGCGCGGCTTTTGTCTGCACCTACCCGCAGTTTCTTATGGAATTGCGACAATTCTGCTGAGGTCGCCTCCAACAGCAGCGAGCCAGTCTGAATCACCTTGATATGCTACAACACTGCCTGCAGGAACCCTAATTTCCATGCTTATTGGGGTATTATTAAATACATTAATTCCTAAAGTAGGAGGTATTGCTCTATTGACGACTACTACGGTAAGCGCTAAACAATTGTTAAAGGCGGTGCTACCAATGGTAGCAAGGGTGGAAGGTAAAACGACCTTTGCAAGATTTAGATTGTTGATAAAAGCACTGTCACCGATGGAAGTAATGCCTTCTTCAAGTACCACTTGTGTAAGACCTGAACCATAAAAGGCGCTATTACCAATAGAAGTAATGCCTCCATGCAGCGTCATTTGCGTAAGGCCAGTGCAACCGCGGAAAGCGCTATTACCAATAGAAGTAATGGTTGACGGCAGCGCGGTCATATTAAGACTCGTAAGCTCCCTGAAAGCGTTGTCTCCGATGATTTGAAGTCCTGCTCCGCTAAAAGTTCTAAGGTTGTTAAAATGTCTAAATGAAGGGTTGCCAGAGGTGCCAGAAACTATGGATGTTGCAGCAATGGGCAGGATTATGGAAACGATTTTATCTTTGCCATCAGAACTAGGGGGATGCGGGTCAAATGTCCAATCATTTCGAAGTCCGCCGCCAGTAGGGCTCTCGGAATCAAGTGCAGCAGAAAGATCGAGCGCAATGTATCTAGCTGCATCATCTATTCCTTCAAGAAGATCCAACCAATTGGGCTGGGTCAATCTGATACCTGATCCTAATGTTAGGGTTATTGGGTCTGTTGGAGTAAGTCCGCGCCCGGTCTGCGCAATAATCTGGTTAGTTATGTCGCCTGTATTTATACTGTCAATTATTACTTCTGGATTTTGATTTTGCCCGATGTTGCTATCGCCGCCGCCGCCGCTTTTCCGCGGACTTGTATCGTCTAATAAGCCTATCATTATTGGGTTTTCGCAGGAAAACATTGCCAGCGCAAGCCCTATAGATAGCAAAATTATAAGTGCTAAATTTATTCTTTTCATGCTAGACCTTCTTTAATGAGAAATTTTCAAAAAAAATACTCTAAACACAGTGTTCTCAATGAACTTCCCAGCTTTGCAGGCTGGACTTCGCGCGTAAAGTATACGCGCTTGTTAATTACTCTCATCATCATCATTATAACTAATACTTATTTTATTATAATTTTAAAATTATTGCAAACTATATTTTGCGGCTTTCCTCAATAATATGCAGGCAATGAAATAGTGCTTGACCAATGTACTTAATCAATTTAAATTAATTATATGCCTATAAAAGGATTTGAACAGCTCGCCCAAGATCTTCCCGAAGACGAAAGAAAAGGGATGCACAAGAAGTTAAAAGACTTGACAGGCGGGGGGGGCTTGCTTGACTCCGGAGCAGGCAGCAGTTCTGATAAAAACAACATAGCTCTTGGATACTCTGCTGATGAAATTACTAATCTCAGATATATAGATAAAATTTACAAGGAAGTTCCGATTTTTGAAAAAATACGAATGTTTTTTTTAAAAGTATTTGCAAAAAAAAGCATTGAAACCCTTGTTCAGGAATATGCGTTAAAAAAGATTGGGAATGAAATAGAATCGGGCTATCCTGGTCTTGCGGATATAAAAAGTAATAAATTAAAAGAGCAGTTCTGCAATGAAATAAATATACTTACTGCGAGCTTCGAGCATTTTGTTGAGGCAATTAATCATGTAAATAAAAATAATGTTGCAAAATTTTACAGATATCTTGCTTCCAGGGAAATGACTGGATTTGAGGAGATATTAAAAAAGAGTACTACTCCCGAAAATATAATTGCTTCGGACAATTCAATAGAAAACGAAAATATCAGGGGTGCTGTAACGCGTAAGTTTAATGAGATTGTAGATTCTATTGAGCCGGAAGAAAAAAGTGTTGTATATGAGTTGGCAAAAGCATTCTTTTTTGTTGATAAGCTTGTAAATTTTCCTTATGACGCTTTTAAAAAAATGTTTGTTTTTGACCCTCCAAACTCCAAAAGCTGTTCTTTTACTAATGCAAGAAAGCTTTTAGCTCAGCTTGATGCCATTACTGCTAGTTTATCGTCGGAGGCAATTCAATTCGACAGGTTTTTTAATTACCTGCATGACTATGTCCTTCTTGATACCAGCAGCGAAGATAACGAATTTCCCGAAAAACCGGAAACAACAAGCGATTCTTCTGCTAAAATGGTAAAAAAAGGGGTTAATGCTATTTCAGTTGCAGGTGCATTTAGAAAAGCAGTGCCGCTTACCAAAATCCTCAGGTTTATAACCAAAAATGTGAATTATTCACCTGCGAAAATATCCGGCGGCGAGGAGTGGTTGTCTGTATATAAAAAAATATTAAAAGATGAGGCAGACGCAAGAGTAGAAAAATATTTGTTTAACCAGAAAAAGAAAGGAGTTCTTTCAAGGCTAAAAGACCATATATCAGAAATCCCCGGTGCAGATGGAGATTTTTTTATTTTAGAGCATAAAGGGAGACATCATCCATTAAAAAAGTGCAATTCCCTGTTCTATTTAAAAGTTTTTCATGAAAAATATTATATTGCAAAAATGGAGATTGTTGTTTCAAAAATTATGATTGACGGGGTTTTTTATAAAGATGCAAATAAAAAAGAGCTTATAGAAGCATTTGATCTTATAAACAAATTTTCTGCAGTTTATAACGACTTCTTACACAAAATAACTAGTTTTGATGCAGACCCAAGCGAGCAAATTATGCCTGCTCAGGAAGATCCAATTGCTTTGCTAAGAAGAAGAAAAACAGATTATCTTGTTAAAACTTTTACAAGTGAAGGATTGGAAATATATAAAACTTATTATGCAGCGTTTATTTCTGTTAAAAATATTTTAGGTGGAGTTTTAAGCGGAACTCATACCGGTGAATACGATACTATCTCAAACCTGCCTGTGCTTTGCGAAGAAAAAAGCATTATCTCTGTGCCGATTATTGAAAAAATATACAGGCAATCTTTTGATCTTTTAAAGATTATTTCTGAGTACAATGAACTTATACAACAGTAAAAATCTTGCTGGCAGCAGTTTAATCAAGATAATAAAATTTGATTCGCTTGCAAGGGGTGCTCCGCTTTGCGTTATTACAAAAAAAGAAGCAGGCAGCATGGGCAGTAACATCGCTCCTGATTACAAAAACCGCAATAGAATTATGGATATTTTAGGAATCGATAAAATAGTTTGTTTAAAGCAGGAGCACACAGATATTGTTTATGAATCGAGAGAAATCGATTTTTTGCTTTGCAGGGATGAATATCCAGTAATCCCGGCTCTCCGAACAGGAGATGGAATTATAACTTCGGAAAAAAAAGTTCTAACTGTAACTGTTGCAGATTGTCTTCCCATATTTCTTTATGATTCCAAAACCAGCGCTTATGGAATTGTACACTCAGGCTGGAAGGGCACAGGGATTGTGCTAAATGCGATTGATAAAATGCAAAGCTGTTATGGAACAAAATCAGAAGATATTCATGTTATAATCGGCCCTTCAATAGGAAAATGCTGCTATTCTGTAGACAGGGAGAGAGCTTCAGGTTTTGCGTCAAAGTGGGGAAGCGAAACCGTAATCGTAACAGAGGACGCAGATGGCTCAGAGGGCGATTGCACGAAGAAGATGAGCAGCTTTTTTCTTGATCTAAAAAAAGCAAATAAGATTATGCTTGAAAAAGCAGGAGTAAAAAATATCGCTATCGATGAGAATTGCACCTGCTGCAGCGAAGAATTTCACTCATACAGAAGAGACAAGCCGGAAGGCTTTGGTCAAATGCTTGCTTTTATTGGCTATTTTTGATAGGTTTAACTGTTATAGCGTAAGTTGTGTTGCACTGCACATGACTGCAGGCTAACACAAGGAATTCGCAGGCAGGTAATATGAAAGAACTAAAACTAAATCTTCAGGAAAACATCTTAAATGCACTCAAGCAAATCGCTGCAGAAATAGACCTCTCGGCTGAAGATATTATCAGCGAAATCCCGCCCAAACCCGAACTTGGCGATCTCGCATTTCCAATGTTTCCATACTCCAAGGTATTGAAAAAAGCCCCTGCGGTAATTGCACAAGCAATTGCAGAAAATGTGCAAGATAAAGAAAATCAATACAAAGCCATTGGTCCTTATGTAAATGTTTTTGTCGCCAGAGAGCCAATAGTCAAAAAAACTCTAACAGAAGTTTTCGCTGCCAGAGAAAGGTATGGCACAGGAGAGGCAAGAAAAGGCGAGAAAATCATGCTTGAGTTTTCCTGCCCAAATACAAACAAACCCCTGCATCTTGGGCATCTGCGCAACAACTCCATCGGAGAATGCGTTTCCAGAATCCTTAAAGCAAATAACGCTACTGTTTGCAAAGTGAATCTTATAAACGACAGAGGAATTCATATCTGTAAATCGATGCTCGCATATAAAGAGCTTGGCAAAGGCGCAACCCCGGAATCCGAGAACATTAAGAGCGACCACTTTGTTGGTAACTATTACGTTGAGTTTTCGAAGCTTGCAAAAACAGACCCGGACGCAGAAAGCAGGGCGCAGCAAATGCTTGTTGCATGGGAGCAGGGCGATATTGAGACAAAAGAGCTATGGGAAAAGATGAACAAGTGGGCAGTCCGCGGAATAGAAGAAACCTATAAAAAAACAAACATAACTTTTGACAAAATTCAGTACGAAAGCCAGACCTACATTGCAGGAAAAAAAGAAGTTTTAAAAGGTCTCGAAAAAGGGGTTTTTTATAAAGATGAAAATAATACAATCTGGGTTGACCTTGCAGACATAAATCTCGATAAAAAAGTTCTTTTAAGAGGCGACGGCACATCTATTTACCTGACTCAGGATATAGGAACCGCAATACAAAGGCACGAAGAATGGCCTTTTGATACACTGATATATGTTGTTGCATCGGAGCAGCAATACCATTTTAAAGTCCTATTTAGCGTTATCTCCCGCCTTGGCTACAAGTGGGCAGAGAATCTTTATCATCTTTCATATGGCTTGGTAAACCTTCCCGAAGGCAGAATGAAATCCAGGGAAGGCACTGTTATCGATGCTGATGATCTCTTAAAAGAGCTTGCAGAGATGGCTGCAAAAGAAATAACAGGCAGGGAAAGGGAAGATATTGTTGCAGATTTAACAGGCACATCGGAAAAAATAGCGTTAGGCGCACTTAATTACTTTTTGCTTGCAGCAACTCCTGCAAAAAATATGGTTTTTAACCCGGCAGAATCTTTATCTTTTACAGGCAATACAGGACCATATTTGCAATATATGGGAGCAAGAATAGCAAGCTTGCTAAAAAAATATGCAAAGCCAATAGATATCGAAAAGATTGATTTTACTCTTTTAAAAGAAGAAGATGAGTGGGAAATCGTTAAAATAATTAATGAATTTCCTCCGGCAGTTGCACAGGCAGGCCATGAGCTCAATCCGTCAATAATAACTTCGGTTATGTATGAACTTTCCAAAAAGTTCAGCAAATATTATCATGATAACCCTGTTTTGAATAATGAATCGCAAGAGCTTGTGGACGCCAGAGTTGCTTTATGCAGCGCAGTTGGGCAAACCCTAAAAAACTGTATGGAGCTTACAGGGATTCCGTATCTCGAAGTTATGTAAAGTATGATCTTCGAATGCAGCAAAAAAACCTCAAAATTACCTCAAAATTATAGAAGAAATAAATAGCCAATAAATGAAACAAATGCTATAATAATATATGGAAGGCGGAGAGGTTTATATATGAAAATAGCAGTTATTTTTGGCGGAGCAAGCGCAGAAAGAGATGTTGCAATTGCAAGCGGAGCGCAGGTTTTTAAAGCTTTAAAAGCAAGAGCGCATGATGTAATAGCAGTTGATACAGCAAAAGGAATACTTGATAAAGAAGAAGAAAAAGCATTTTTGGAGTCAACAGTAAAAGAAGCGCCGCCTGCAACAAGCAAGTTATCTTTTATTAGAGATGGTCTTTCAAAGTTTATTTCCTCAGGGAAACTTAAGGAAATTGATGTCTGTTTTCTTGCACTTCACGGCGGCGCAGGCGAAGACGGCAGAATACAGGGATACCTCGATATAAACGGCATACCATACACAGGAAGCACGCACATGCCAAGCTGTTATGCGATGGATAAAGAAGTAGCCAAGCTGCTGTTCAGAAGCAGCGGCGTACCAACGCCCGATTGGCTAATGGCGCCTGCCTCAATTGCAGAAATCGAAACAAAGCTTGGCTTGCCTGTTGTTGTAAAACCAAGCAGGGAAGGCTCTACTGTGGGTCTTACAGTTGTAAAAAATGCTGATGATTACAATGCTGCTATCAAGTTTGCTTTACAATATGACACCGAAGTTGTTATTGAAAAATTTATTCCCGGAAGAGAATTTACAGTAGGCATACTTGAAAACCAAGCTCTTGGAGTTGGAGAGATTATACCAAAGTTTTCCGAAATATTCGATTACAAAAGTAAATACCAGAAGGGCGGGGCAGAAGAGATTTTTCCGGCACAAATAAGTATTGAAAAAACAGAATTGATACGGGAAATTGGATTAAAAGCCCATAAAGCGCTAAAAATGGAAGATTACAGCAGAGTTGATTTTAGAATGGATCCTGAAGGCAATGTATGGTGTCTCGAAGTTAACGCGCTTCCGGGAATGACTTCGACAAGCCTGCTGCCTCAATCTGCTGCAGTAATGGGAATATCTTTTCCCGATCTTTGCGAAATGATATGCACGCTTGCCCTTAAACGAAGTCGTATGCCGAGGGTTTAAACCTGGATTTACCTTATTATTCTAGCTTGAGTTTGCAGAAAAAGTTATTTGCGTTACTGTGTTAATCCCCGCACTTATCTTAGCAAAAGATATCCGGTAAAACTTGAAACACTCAGCGTTTTATCTTTGCGTATAGTAAAGTTTACATTTGTCAGAATAAGTTTATTATCGCCGATATAGATTTCCATTCTGCCATCGAATCTAGTTCCATGCTGTTCGTGGAGTTCTTCTATATGATTCGTAATATCGAAACTAATTCCCAAATCTTCTATCTCAAAGCTGCCGCCCGGCCGTGTAAGCCTGTAGAATCTGCTGAATGCTTCTACGTCAATAAAAGTAAAGGCGTATCTATAAGAGCCAAACTCGCGCCAATCTGTGTTTCTTCTGTGCCGTTCATATGCCCGCTCAAATCCAAAAATCTGAGCAAAGTGCCTGGTTGCCATTCCTTCAAGAATGGCTGGGCGGTTTCCCTGAGAAGCCCTAATGTAGTCAAATGCACTGGTTATCATAATTCTGTCTTCAAGCGAAACATTCTCATTTGCCGTTATTTTTCCGTTATCAATCATGTTATTCGCCTCCAGCAGCGACATAAGCCTTGCTGTCTGGTTTCTTACTGGAACATCAACAATATTCAATGGTGTTATGGTAATAATAAGCGCAGCAGCCGCAGCCGCAAGCAGGATATTTTTTATCCAACGGCCGCCTTTAACCAGAGAAACAATTGCAAAAAGCAGGGCTATGGCGTTTAACACAATTGATATATATCTCATGGAGGTTAGACCGTAAGCCGAAAGCCGTATATGTATTGCCCAAAACTGCATGATAATGACAGGTATAATTATATATCCTGCAAATTTTACAAAAAGGCGTGCAATTTTATTTTCTTTCCTGTATTGCTCCAGGGCAAATACAAAAAATATAAACATAAGAGATGCGAAAGAGGCAAACCAATTTATCTGTCCTGCCGGAAAATTTAATGTAATTAAAATTCTGCCCAGGTATATATACAAAATAAAAAGAAGCAAAAGATAGGTCGGAAGCGCTGCATACATAACTATAGTTTTAAAGGTTTTAGGGATAGTAAGCACGGTTTCTTTTCCCGGTATTACGGACAGCCACAAATTGAGGAATAAAACGATCCAAACAAAAAGCGCGGTTACAGAATATATCTTCCACAGATCATCAATAAAGAATATAAGCGAATGAAATGCAATAACACAAAGGCAGATTCCCGCAAGAATAATTCCGCATAAAAAAAAGTAAAACACGGTATTTTTAAATATGTATGAAAAGGTCCTTGAAATATCGCCTTTGATTGAAAAATAAACAAGGCACATAAAAAGCGCCGACATTACTCCGAAATATCCATTAGTTACATAAACATCTTTGCCAAAATCAGCAAAGACGAAATATGCCGAGGCGCTTAGTAGCAATAGAATAATATCAAAAAAAACTTTTTTGACAGGAACTCTGTTTTTAAATTTTTCGTAAAGGATGGTACCAAGCGTACATACCAATATTCCAAGTGAAAAAACAAGTGTAAGCCTGTTAGCAATTTCCGCGTTTCCGCCTATTGGTTCAAAAACAACTCTGTAAGCGCTCACAAAAAACAGAGATATCGTAATGCAGAATGTGGTAAAAAACCTGTTTATTGAGCTGATTATGTTTTTAAGCAAGCCGAACAATAATTTTTTCACTGACTCCCCCAGTTAACACAGACAGAATAGATTTTTTTGAGTTTTCAAGTCATTTGATATAGCTGTGCCCCTTATTTTTCCGTTAGTTTATAAACACCATCCCAGTTGTCGTCAGGCGGGGTTTTTATGTACTCTTCGCAGCGTTTCAAATAGAGCTTTGCAGGACCGGATGCTTCACTCATCAGAACTTCCCAAAATCCTTTCTCGGCTCTTTTCCAGTCCCGGTTTTCAAAGTAGTCCAAAGCCTGCTGAAACATTTCAACTAGTTTTTTCTGTTCCAAAGAAGCTTCTTGTAAAATGCCCAGCACATTGTAGAGCTGAACAGGTTCGTTTCTGCCCGTTACCTGCACTTTGTCCAGACGGCGAACAAGGAGATGGTCTCCTGTCTGCTTTATGGTATCTTCCGAAGCCATTATCCAGGTATGATATTGCTTGTTTACGCTTTCCAGGCGCGCAGCCAGATTTACTGCGTCTCCCATGATCGTATAGTTCATTTTTTTCTTCGTGCCCATGTTGCCTGCAACCATATCGCCTGTATTAATTCCAATTCTGGTTCTAAGAAGCATATTCTGCCCTATAGTTTTGTTTAACTCAGCTTCGGCGCGCTTTATTTTTATTGCAGTTATGCAGGCGTTAAGAGCATGGCTGCTTTGCTCAAGCGGCGCGCTGAAAAAAGCGATAATTGCATCTCCTACATACTTGTCAATAGTTCCCTGCTCGTTCAGAATTATGTCGCTCATTAATGTCAAGTATTGATTAAGAAGGCTGACAAGCTCTTCGGGAGTAAGCGTTTCGGCAATGCCGGAAAAATTATTGATATCTGTAAAAACAGCGCTCATTTGACGCTTGGTTCCGCCAAGCTGGAGAAGAGAAGGATTTTTTGCAATTTCGTTAGCCACTGCTTCCGAAGTATAGGTGGCAAAAGCCTGGCGGTAAAACTTTCTTTCCTTTTCCGAAACAATGTAGGCAAAAATTTCTCTGCCAACAACAGCAGTGATTATTGCAAAGATAATTTCTATTGGAGGAAGGTATAATCCTGTAAAACGAAAGATCAGGGCAGCGCATATAAAAATAAGCAAAGCGCCCAAAAAGCCCGATCCTGCCCGGAATTTTGGCGAAAGAAAAGAGCCGGCAATTATTAATAGAGGCGCAAGGGTTAATGTTAAAAGGATTCGCCAGAATATGCCCGCAGGTCTAAGAAATGATTCAGAAAGAATCGTATCCAGCACTACGGCGTGAGTTCCGGTATTTATATATACTCTGTGAAAAGGGTTTCTTCCAATATCAGTTGTTCCTGTATCAACTCTTCCTATAATGCAAAATCTGCCTTGCACTGCATTTTTAATTACTCCTCTTATGCCGTAGTATTCGCTAAGAACTGTCTCAAGTCGCTTAGCAAGATTATTGATATATTCAGCTTCGTACAAAATTGCAGCAATTGTGCCGGAATCTGTAATAGCGCCGCCTTCTCCTGTAAGAGCATCTGCAATTTCTTTTACTTTGGCTCCGGGGTTGAGCTCCAGAATTTCGCGGATTAAATCGCGGCTATAGGCGCGATGCTCCAGGTATTCGAAAAATGATTCTTCGCAAGTATTTTCGAGAGCAGCTATTCTTAGAGCTCTTGCTGCATTAAACAGTACCATAAGTTCATGTGCAATAAAGGGAATTGACGCCAAAGATGAGTCGTGCTGGGCAAAGAATGGAATGTCTGTATAAAGAAATGCCACGCTAAACTGTTCCAGCTCTGCTTCAAGGAGCTCCAGAAGTGCAAAATCATAAAAGGAAATATGCTTGTATTTTTCAAAGAAATTTCCCCGCGGCCAGTCAAGTAACATGCGGCCTCTGTTGTCCAGAGGTATTACAATATCTCTTTTTCGGTCTCCCAGACGAGCGTCTCTTATAATCATTCTTCGGCTGTGCAGTTCTACTTCCGGATTTCCGAGATAATACATTAGCGGGGCAAAAGCAAGCTGGAAATACCAGTGGTCTTTAACGTTAAGAGCAAGATATATTCTGCGTCTTACTCCGTCCGAATCGATTACAGCATTGGTAAATCCTGCTCCCTGTGCAGACATGGCAAATAAAGGCAGGGCAGGAAGGATATCGACAAATTCTCCGGGGTTGGCGCCCGGACGTGCATTAATAGGCCGGGAAAAAAGTTCTTCTGCCATAGGTCTGCGGGCAGCTTCTTCGGGATTATCAAGAGGATGCGGGCGAAGATTCAATGTTGCCCAGCTTCTTCCGAGCAGAGCAGAAGCTTGAGCCAGATATAGATCGTTGTCGCGCGCTACAGTTCTGGCTCTTTTGTAAAGATTGTCCCTCTCCTGGCGGATAAACGCAATTAGTTCATGAGAGTGCATATCAATATCAGCATGGTTTAGACGCCCTTCCAGAATAGCGGATATAAGATCGCCTGTCGCAGAAGTTATTTCCGTAAAGCTGCGGTCAAAATCGCGACCTAAACCTCCTTCCAGATAAATACTATCTACTCCGGGCGGTCCTTTTTCTATATATTCAATATCAAAGATAGCCGCAAGAGCGCCGAATTCTTTAAGCCTTAGCAGCGCGTCGGCAGTAATTGAGCGCGGCCAGGGAAAAACGCCGTGAAAGGCTATGCCTGCATCGTCAACATTCAAAAATACTACATTGGTTATACGCTGACGGTCTGCGCGGAAGTGCAGGAAAAGATCGTAGAGCCTGTTTTCCAGATAGCTAAAGACTCCTGCTATGCCGAGCAGCGAAAAGAAGAGTGCGGCTGCAAAACCCAAGATGACGTTTTTGCTTAATTTCATGATGGATATGTATAGCAGCTTTTTCATAATTATTCAAGCCAGCACATTACGCATTTAGTATTACAAAACCAGAGACAGAATGAAAAACTCGCAAGGAATTCTACGGCAGGCATAGAATTTAAGGTTTTTTGCTGATGGTTTCCAAATTTTCTTTGCTTTTCCTATGAAGATTCGCGAGAAGTTTTACCTGCTGTATAATATGTTCCCTAAAAAGCGGGTCAAGCTCCAATTAAAATCGCAGGTGAATATTGCGCCACAGCCTTGTCCGATGTGAGCAGTGACATACCTTCGGATTTTGCCTGGGCTATCAAGATACGATCGAATGGGTCTTTACGAATCTTGGGTAAATCAGCAACCAGTAGCGTATGGCAGCTATTTATAGTAAGTTCGATATATCCATTCTCCAAAAGCCCCCAATAGAGCGCAACAGGGTCTACCTGAAAATTGCAACATGGAAGTTGCATCCTGCGCAAATCGCGACACGGATGTCGCGATTTGCGCAGGGCGAAGGCGATTTATCCCTTTTTTTATAATTATTTCCCAAATGCTGGCAGAACTAAAAAACAGCTCATTTTCTTCGTTAAGAAAATAAGAAACAGCTTTTTCGGGAAGTTTATCCGCTGCTGC
>JGI20163J15578_10000348_pt1 | contig 19212 bp, 18 predicted proteins | sample TergutCu122P1_FD_15578 | JGI IMG/M metagenome (IMG submission 15578)
GCCCCCCCCGCCCATCCAGCACAGCTACCTTGACGGTCGTCGAGCCAATGTCGATGCCAACGCGATACCAATCCCCGCTCACACCTGCCCCATGAAAAGGTTTCGGAAGTCTGTACAGAAACTTTTGAATACGTTTCATTTTACCGGACATAGCAACAAGCAGTAACAAACGGAAAATTCTCGCCACTTATGCCGCCCGGACAGACCCTGACCTATTTGCTTCCGAATAGAAAAAAATCCTCACAATCCGGACAGCTCCGCCTTGACTGCGGGGCATTCATCGCATACCTTACCAACCATTCTGCTTGGGCGTGATTTTTTACGCCCGTTTCCAGCGAACAAGAGGCGGCACGCAACATGCGTCTTACCGCCCAAAATCCAGAGCTTTTTTTCTGCGAGCGGTTACCAGACCTCTCTTCCGAGACATCATGAGCAAGCTTACCCATTCTGTAACAGACAGCGACTTCGAGACCGAAGTGCTGAAGTCCCCGCTTCCCGTACTGGTCGACTACTGGGCTGACTGGTGCGCTCCCTGCCGGGCGCTTGCGCCTGTGCTCGATGAGCTTTCCGCCAGCTACGAAGGCCAGCTCAAGATCGCCAAGATCGACATCGACAAGAATCCGCAAACTCCTGCCAAGTTTGGCATCCGCAACATTCCGACCCTCATGCTGTTCAAGGATGGCAACCTCGTTGCCACCCAGGTCGGGCTTCTTTCCAAAACTCAACTGACTTCCTTCATTGACTCCCACATCTAACAAGCCGGATTCCGCTGCGCCCCGTTCTCGTGGCGTGCAGCGCACCCGCCGCCGGGGATCCCGGCATCGCGACGGTAATCCCACCTACACAGGCCTGCCCGCCGACGAAGACTTGCAAGACGAGTCCTCGGACGAATCGAGCGCGAGCGTATCGACTGTCCCGGCACTGCACCTTTCCGAACTCAAGGCGTTGCACGTCAGCGAGTTGCTGGAAATGGCGGTCGCCAACAACATCGAAGGGGCCAACCGACTGCGCAAGCAGGATCTCATCTTCGCCCTGCTGAAGAATCGCGCCCGCAAGGGTGAGCCGATCTGTGCCTACGGCGCGCTCGAGGTCCTCTCCGACGGTTTCGGCTTCCTGCGCTCGCCCGACACCTCCTATCTCGCGGGAACCGACGACATCTACGTCTCGCCCTCGCAGATACGGCGCTTCAATCTGCGCACGGGCGACACCATCGAAGGCGAGATTCGCACGCCGAAAGACGGCGAGCGTTATCTCGCGCTCACCAAGTTCGACAAGATCAACGGTCGCCCGCCCGAAGAGTGCAAGAACAAGATCCTGTTCGAGAACCTCACCCCGCTGCACCCTGACGAGTGCCTGCGGCTCGAGCGCGACATGCGCGGCGAAGAGAACATCACGAGCCGGATCATCGACATGATCGCGCCCATCGGCAAGGGGCAACGCGGCCTGATCGTCTCCTCGCCCAAGAGCGGCAAAACCGTGATGCTGCAACACATCGCGCACGCCATCACGACCAACCATCCCGATGTCGAACTCATCGTGCTGCTCATCGACGAGCGTCCCGAAGAAGTCACCGAGATGCAGCGTTCGGTCAAGGGCGAAGTCGTCGCCTCCACGTTCGATGAACCGCCGACGCGCCACACCCAGGTGGCCGAGATGGTCATCGAAAAGGCCAAGCGTCTCACCGAGCACAAGAAAGACGTCGTCATTCTGCTCGATTCGCTCACCCGGCTCGCACGCGCCTACAACACCGTCGTTCCGGCTTCCGGCAAGGTGCTCACCGGCGGCGTAGACGCCAATGCCCTGCAAAAGCCCAAGCGTTTCTTCGGCGCAGCGCGCAACATCGAAGAAGGCGGCTCGCTCACCATCCTCGCCACCACGCTGATCGACACCGGCAGCCGCATGGACGATGTGATCTACGAAGAGTTCAAGGGCACCGGCAACATGGAGTTGCACCTCGATCGCCGGATGGCTGAAAAGCGCGTCTACCCGGCCATCAACGTCAATCGCTCCGGCACCCGCCGCGAAGAACTGCTGATGAAGCCGGACATCCTGCAAAAGGTATGGATTCTGCGCAAACTCCTCTACGGCATGGACGAAGTCGAAGCGATGGAATTCCTGCTCGACAAGGTGCGCGCCACCAAGAGCAACGCCGAATTCTTCGACGCTATGCGCTCCGGGTACTGAACGCCGCTTCAGTCCGCCACTCTATTCATGCCCGCGCAAGACGCGGGCATTTTTTTGGGCAGCTTAGGGCGGATGAGTTGCGGGCGGATGATATCCGCCCCTACGGCGTCGGTATCGAAGGCAGTTTTGGGTTAATTCCGGCGCGCAATCCGTCGCCCATCGTAGGGGCGGATATCATCCGCCCGCCAGGATAATTGAGACCTATCCCCGATTATCTCCGACTGGCCGTCCCCGATTGCCCGCCTAGAAAGCGGCGCTGCCATTTTATCGGCTGCATACCCTAGCCCGTCCTAGGGCTGTACAGGTTTGAGCCGAAACCGCTTGTTATGAACCCGTCTGCTCCAGCAACCTGCCAAACGCCTGTTCAAACTGCATCAACCCATCGGCCTGAAGGGTTTCGCCAACCTCGTCGAGATCGATGCCATGCGTGGCAAGCCGGTCGATGAACGCACGCGCGGCGTCCACGTCGCACGTCAGGGTTTCACCGACGCGCCCATGATCGCGCAGGGCGGCCAGGGTGGCATCGGGCAGGGTCGTCACCGTTTCCGCGCCAATCAGGGGTTCGACATAGAGCAGATCGCTGTAGGCGGGGTTTTTCGTGCCGGTGCTTGCCCACAGCAGGTATTGCGGACGCGCGCCCGCCGCGCGCAGGGCCGCAAAATCCGGGCCATGAAAACGTTCGCGCCAGGCGCAATAGGCGAGCCGCGCCATGGCAACCGCCGCCTGCCCGCGTAGCGACAACGCTTCGCCGCCAATCGCATCGAGCCGTGCGTCGATCAGGGTATCGACCCGTGACAGGAACAGGCTTGCCACCGACATGGCCCGCTCCAGCGCGCCACCCGCCGCTCGCAGGCGCTCCAGCCCGCGCAGATAGGCGTTTGCCGTCGCATGGGCATGCGCAGGCGAAAACAGCAACGTGACGTTGACGTTGATGCCTTCGCCGATCAACCGTTCGACCGCAATCAAACCGGCAGGCGTGGCGGGAACCTTGATGAGCAGATTGGAATGCCCAACCTGGGCATGAAGACGCCTGCCCGCCGCCACCGTGCCTTCGGCATCATGGGCGAGCGCGGGCGAGACTTCGAGGCTCACATACCCTGCATTGCCGCCCGATTGCGCGAACAGGGGATGCAGCAGATCACAGGCGCGTTGCACATCCGCGATGGCCAACCGTTCGTAGCGTTCCTCCGCCGTGATCGGCAGTTGTTTGAGACGGGCGAGATCGTCTTCGTAATCACGTCCGCCGGCGATGGCCTTCTGGAAAATCGCCGGATTGGTGGTCACTCCGGCAATGCCGTCCTCAAAAATGAAACGCGCAAGAACTCCCCCGTCGAGCAAGGCACGAGACAAGTTATCGAGCCAGATTTGCTGGCCGAGGGAGCGAACCTGGAGAAGAGGGTTCATCAGGCGAAGTTTTTCGCCGCAAAATCCCAATTCACCAGCTTATCGAGAAACGTAGCGACGAAATCGGGCCGACGGTTACGGTAGTCGATGTAGTAGGCGTGCTCCCACACATCGATGGTCATGAGCGGCTTGTCGCCCGTGGTCAGCGGCGTTCCGGCATTGCTGGTGTTCGCAATGTCGACGCTGCCGTCGGCCTTTTTCACCAGCCACGTCCAGGCGGAACCGAAATTGCCCACAGCGGATGCCTGGAAGGCTTTCTTGAATTCCGCGAATGAACCCCATTTCTTGGCAATGGCTTCCGCCAGCGCGCCGGTAGGTTCTCCGCCGCCGTTGGGCTTCATGCTGTTCCAGAAAAAGGTGTGGTTCCAGACCTGCGCCGCATTGTTGAAGATGCCGCCTGCGGGCGCTTTTCTGACGATGGCTTCGAGATCGAGATTCTCAAACTCGGTGTCCTTGATCAGATTATTGAGATTGGTCACGTAAGCCTGATGGTGCTTGCCGTAATGGAATTCCAGAGTTTCCACCGAAATGTGGGGAACCAGGGCATCCTGGGCATAGGGTAAGGAAGGAAGCGTGTGTGCCATATCGAGAGTCTCCTGTTGATTTTGTACAGACGCGGGCGCTGCCCGCATTCGTTGGGGATAGAAATAGAACCGTTCCCGAAAATTCCGGGCACGAAGTAGCATCTTAGAACGAAACCCGCAACTGCTCAATTCATGCGAGGGTGCTACCTCTATATGGGCGCCCCATGCAGGCGTTTTGCTTTGACTGCCGCTTGCTATTTATCTCCGACTTTCAACGTGGCGCGCTACTGCGCCTTGATCAGCATGCCTTCCTGAATCACGATTCTTTCACCCATCCCGTCGCGCTGGTAAAACTCCACCGGAACCGACAGGTGAACCACCTCGCCCTTCTCCGAGACGGCGGCGCGGCGCACGTCGAAGTGAAGATGCGGACCGTGGCTGTAGCCGGTGTTGCCGGAGTAACCGAGGGCAGCGCCTGCGTACACTCGCTGGCCGGGTTTGACGAACGTGCTGTGTGGCGCGAGGTGCACATAGCTTGCGACGCTACGGTCGTCGTGCATGATGGAGACGAAATTGGCCTTGTTGCTGAACGCCGGATTGGGGCCGCCGATGGTGGAAGAATCCTTTACATCGATCACGACGCCATCGCGCGCTGCAGTGACGAGCGTGCCTTCGGAGACGCCAAAGTCGAAGCCGAAGCGGGAGTGATCGTTGTTGTGGGTGATGAGCGTGCCAGTGCCAGGCCTGCTGTCGGGACTCTGCACAACGAGAAACTTTTCGCCTTTCCTGAATGGCAGCAGATAGCGGGCGTGCCTGTCGGGCGACATGAATGGATCGCCGGGCTGGAACGAGTAGTTGGCGCTGAAACGCAACGGCTCCCAACGCGCTGTCGGGGTGACGTGGACGATGTCCTGGCTGGAATACGGATTGATGACGAGGGTTGTCGGCAACATGACGTCCGTATTGAAATTGCTCCCGACCAGTTCGAAAGAGAGGGTTACTACTGCCGGGCTGTTATTGACGGCAACGAACCAGACCTTTTGCGTCAGGATGGATCTGAATTGATCGACCCGGAACGGGTATTTGTCATCGTCGTTCTGTTGGGCAGCCGCAAGCGGCCAGGCAAACAGGGCCAGGATGAACAGAATGGTTTTGAGTCTCCCCTGACCCGGGGTCCGGCGCGTCTTCATGAACCGGCGGGCGAGCGCCTTCAGGATCGAGGGCAGGCTCATGGCGTTTCGCACAGGCAGTGCGTGTAGATGTGGCGCGGATCGTTCCAGAGCGCCAACGACTTGATATCGGCCGTCAGGCGTCTGACGATATCGCTCGCCGGGGAAGAGGCGACGGCAGGATTTCCGCCGTCGTCCGAAGCAAATAATTGCTGCAACAACAGACGCATGGGCGGAACGCTCTGCATCGGCCAGATGGCGGTGTAGCCCTTCAGGTTGGCACGGCTGGCAGCAGAGGCCATCGCGGCGTCGAGCCCCCCAACATGATCGACGAGTCCCAGCCTGACGGCTTCCTGACCGCTCCAGACCCGGCCCTGGGCGATCTTGTCGACGGCCCCGGTTTCCATCTTGCGCGCCCCGCCGACAATTTCGAGAAAACGGCGATAGGTGTGTTCGGTACTCAGTTGCAGGGCTTCGATGACCCCTGGGGCGATTGGGCGGCGCGGGTCGAACGCGCCGGCCAGCGGCGCGGTGGCTACGCCATCGACGCTCAATCCCAGCGTGCCAAGCGGCTCGGAGAACTCGGGGAACATGCCGAAAACACCGATCGAGCCGGTCAGGGTGGCGGGTTCGGCGAAAATTTCATCGGCGCCTGCGGCAATCCAGTAACCGCCGGAGGCCGCAAGAGAGCTCATCGAAGCGACGACGGGTTTACCGGCCAGACGGGTGAGTTCGAGTTCGCGGCGGATGATCTCGGACGCCCAGGCGCTTCCGCCGGGGCTGTCGATGCGGATGACCAGGGCTTTGACCTGCTTGTTTTCGCGCGCTTCGCGGATCAGGCGGGCGAAGCTGTCGCCGCCGACGACGCCGGGTGGCTGATCGCCGTCGACGATGGTTCCCTGGGCGACCAGCACGGCGATCTGATCGGGTTTGTGTGGTCGGGCAGCGCGAACGATGGTGAGATAGGTATTGGCGTCGACCTGACGGAAATCCTTGTTGGCGCTGCCGGTATCGCCAAGACGCTCCTTGATCCGCGCCCGCCATTGGTCGCGGGTGGAAAAGCGGTCGATGAGTCCGGCTGACTGGGCGGCAACGGCAAGATTGCCCTTGGCGGCCTTGAGCGTGCCGAGGTAATCGAGGATGTAACGGTCGAATTGCTCCGGAGTGAGCTTGCGCGCGGCGCTGATCTCGTCGCGGATGCGGCCCCATAGCCCGTTGAGAAGCGCAAGGTTTGCCTCGCGGTCTTCTTTCGACATGTCAGAGCGGATATACGGCTCGGCGAAAGATTTGTATTCCCCGGCACGGAACAGGTGCACCTTGACGCCGAGTTTGTTGAGCGCCCCCCGGAAATATGTGCGAAATACCGCCAGCCCTTGCAGGAGCACAAAGCCGTCGGGGCTCAAATGCACTTCATCGGCGATGGAGGCGAGGTAATACTGGTTTTGATCGAAGCGTTCGCCGCGCGCCAGTACAGGCTTGCCCGAAACCTTCTTGAAGTCATCGATGGCTGCGCGCAGTTCTCCGAATTTGGCGAGGCCGCCGGCATTGATATCGTCGGTTTCGAGCACGAGCAGCTTGATACGTGAATCGTCACGCGCGGCGCGTATGGCTTCGAGCAGGTTGGGTAGCGATGTTTCCTTCTGCTGTTCGCCGGAGAAAAAACTCAAGGAGGAATCGAAAGTCGTCTGTTCGACCAGCGTCCCCGCAGGCCGCACGAGCAGTGCCGCGCCGCCCGCGGGCACGGTGGGACCCGGATGTGCGATGGCGGCAATGATCGCCACGATCACGACCAACACGAAGAGGTTCATGACGACACGGCGCGTGCCGTCGATGAAAGACCACATATGGCGCAATAAATAGGCAATGAGTTTGAACATGGGGAATTCCTATTGTGGCCGCCGGAAGACGATATCCCATACCCCGTGCCCGAGGCGCAGACCGCGATTCTCGAACTTGGTCAGTGGCCGATACGCGGGCCGGGGCGCAAAGCCGTCTGCGGTGTTTTCGAGCGCGCTGGCCGAGAGGATTTCCAGCATCCATTCGGCGTAGTTTTCCCAGTCGGTCGCGCAGTGGAGATAACCGCCGGGAGCGAGCTTTGTCGCAACGAGCGCGACGAAATCGGGTTGAATCAGGCGGCGCTTGTAATGACGCGCCTTGCGCCAGGGATCGGGGAAAAACACATGCACTCCGGCCAAAGAACCGTCGGGGATCATGTCGCGCAACACCTCGACCGCGTCGTGCTGAATGATGCGCAGGTTTGTGATGCCGCCTTCGCTGATGAGCTTACACAGCGCGCCGACCCCCGGGGTGTGCACTTCGATCCCAAGGTAGTCGGTTCCGAGGTTGGCGGCGGCGATTTTCGCTGTCGTCTCGCCCATGCCAAAGCCGATTTCAAGGACTTTCGGCGCAACGCGCCCGAATGCTGCTGTGAGATCGATCTGCTCTGGCCGGTACGCAATACCGATGCTCGGCATCATCTCGTCGAGGTAGCGCTGTTGTGCAGGCGACATGCGCCCCTGCCGCAGTACGAAGCTGCGGATCGAGCGGCTGGAGAAGCGATGCGCGGGCAGGAGCGTAGATGCTGTTTCTGCCGCATCATCCGTGGCGATGCTCCCCATCATGAACCGATCAACCCCGAGAGTGGCGAACTGGGATCGGCAACGTAGTTCTTTTTCGGCATCCTGCCAGCCAGCCAGGCTTCGCGTCCGGCCTCGACCGCCTTTTTCATCGCGCCCGCCATGCGAACCGGGTCTTTCGCGTGGGCGATGGCGGTATTCATCAACACGCCGTCACACCCCAGTTCCATTGCAATCGTCGCGTCGGAAGCCGTGCCGACCCCGGCGTCCACGATGACGGGCACGTTGATCCGTTCGATGATGAGGGCGAGATTCCACGGATTGAGAATGCCCATGCCGGAGCCGATAAGGGAAGCCAGCGGCATGATCGCCACGCAGCCGAGATCTTCGAGCATTTTTGCCTGAATAGGATCGTCGGCGCAGTAGACCATCACCTGAAACCCATCCTTGACCAGAATATCGGCGGCCTTCAGGGTTTCGGGCATGTTCGGGTAAAGCGACTGCGCATCGCCCAGCACTTCGAGCTTGACCAGCGCCGCGCCGTCGAGCAGTTCGCGCGCCAGCCGTAGCGTGCGGACGGCCTCATCGGCGGTAAAGCAACCGGCGGTATTGGGCAGAATGGTGAAACGCTCCGGCGGCAGAAAGTCGAGCAGATTGGGCTCATTCGGATTCTGGCCGAGGTTGGTACGGCGGATTGCCACGGTGACGATCTGCGCGCCGCAGGCATCCATCGCTGCGCGTGTCTGGGCGAAGTCCTGGTACTTGCCGGTTCCGACCAGCAGACGGGAGGCGTAATTTTTATCGGCGATTGTCAGAAAATCGTTCATGTTCAACCCAGTAAAACAGAGGAAAAGTCAGCCGCCGCCCACCGCCGAAACGATTTCCAGCGTATCGCCTTCGGCAAGCAGGGTATCGGCGTGCCGTGCGCGCGGCACGATCTCGCCATTGCGCTCGACAGCCAGACGCATGCCTGTCAGTCCGCGCTGTTCGAGCAGAGCCAACACACTGAAACCAGTCGGCACGGTTTCGGATTGTCCGTTGACGGTGATGTGGATCATGCGGCGGATGATACGCTACAATCGTCCCCCTCCGGGAGCGCCTGCGCCCTCCCCCGAAGGATCAGAGCGGGTGTAGTTCAATGGTAGAACGGCAGCTTCCCAAGCTGCATACGTGGGTTCGATTCCCATCACCCGCTCCAACAGATTCATTTTGAGGATTTCTGCTGACGTCCATCGAGCGTCGGATGGGTCATGCCAAACCCTGGGCAGCCACAATGAACAAGAAACTCCTCTCCGAAACCGACATCCGCAGCAAATTCATCACCCCTGCGATTTGTGGCGCAGGCTGGAACCTGATGACGCAGGTGCGGGAAGAGTTCTACTTCACCAAGGGCCGCGTGATCGTTCGGGGCAAAACGGTGCGGCGTGGCGAAGCCAGAAAAGCCGACTATCTGCTCTATTACAAGCCCAATCTTCCCATTGCCGTCGTTGAAGCCAAGGACAACAACCACAGCGTAGGCAGCGGCATGCAGCAAGCGCTCGACTATGCCGAAATTCTCGATGTGCCATTCGCCTACAGCTCAAACGGCGACGCCTTCCTCGAACACGACCGCACCGCCACGACCGGCCCCGTCACGCGCGAAATCCCGCTCGACCAATTTCCATCGCCCGAAGCGCTGTGGCTACGCTACTGCGCCGCCAAGGGGCTCACCTCGCAGCAACTCGCCGTCACCACGCAGGATTACTACGACGACGGATCAAACAAATCGCCCCGCTACTACCAGCGCATTGCCATCAATCGCACGGTAGATGCCATTGCCCAGGGCGAAAACCGCATCCTGCTGGTCATGGCTACCGGCACCGGCAAAACTTACACCGCCTTCCAGATCATCTGGCGCCTGTGGAAGTCGGGTGCAAAAAAGCGAATCCTCTTTCTCGTCGATCGCAACATCCTTGCCGACCAGACCAGGACGAACGACTTCAAACCGTTTGGTCAGGCCATGACCAAGATCACCAACCGCACGGTGGACAAGGCGTTCGAGATTTACCTCTGTCTCTATCAGGCCGTCACCGGGACGGAGGAGGAGCAGAACATCTACAAACAGTTCTCACCGGATTTCTTCGATCTGGTGGTCGTAGACGAATGCCATCGTGGCAGTGCCGCCGATGATGCCGCGTGGCGGCAGGTGCTCGAATACTTCTCTTCTGCCACGCAAATCGGCCTCACGGCCACGCCCAAGGAAACCAGAGATGTTTCCAATATCGAATACTTCGGCGAACCGATTTACACCTATTCGCTCAGGCAAGGCATCGACGACGGCTTTCTCGCACCTTACAAAGTCGTCCGCATCGGCCTGGACAAAGACCTCGACGGCTGGCGTCCCGAAGCAGGGCAGGTGGACAAAACCGGCCAACTCATTGAAGACCGCGAATACAACGACAGCGATTTCGACCGCAACCTCATTCTCGAACGGCGCACCGAGAAGGTCGCCGAGCAAGTCACCAAATTCCTGCGCGCCACCAACCGCTTCGCCAAAACAATCGTCTTCTGCGAAAACATCGACCACGCCGAGCGCATGCGGCAGGCGCTGGTCAATGCCAACCCCGATCTGGCTGCCGCCAACAGCAAGTACGTCATGCGCATCACCGGCGACAACGATGAAGGCAAGGCGCAACTCGACAACTTCATCGACCCCGAAAAGCCCTACCCGGTCATTGCCTGCACCTCGCGCCTGATGAGCACGGGCGTGGATGCGCAAACCTGCCACCTCATCGTGCTCGACCGCCGCATTGCCTCGATGACCGAATTCAAGCAGATCATCGGGCGCGGCACCCGCATCAACGAGGACTACGACAAGCTCTTCTTCACCATCATGGATTTCCGGCGTGCCACCGCGTTATTTGCCGACCCCACGTTCGACGGCGACCCGGTGCAAATCCATGAACCCGGCCCGGACGATTCCCCGATTCCGCCAGATGATCCGCTGCCTGAAGGCGAGCCGCACAAAGTGGCTGAACCTCCCCCGCCGCCTTATCTGGGCGACGGCGACGATCCCAAACCGCGCAAGCGCTACGTCGTAGACAACGTCCCTGTCAACGTAGCCGTGGAGCGCGTCCAGTATCTCGACGAACATGGAAAACTCATCACCGAATCACTGACCGACTACACCAGGAAGGCGGTGCGAAAAACCTACGCCTCGCTCGACGATTTCCTTACCCATTGGAACCACGCCGAACGCAAGCAGACCGTGCTTGAAGAACTGGCAAAGCAGGGCGTTTTTCTTGACGAACTGGCCGAACAGGTTGGCTGCGACCTCGACCCGTTCGACATCGTTTGCCACATCGCCTTCGACCGCCCGCCGCTCACCCGGCGCGAACGTGCAGAGGGGGTCAAAAAGCGCGACCTCTTCGGCAAATACGGCACACAAGCCCGCGCCGTACTCGATGCCCTGCTCGACAAATACGCCGACAGCGGCATCACCAGCGTGGAATCGCTGGATATTCTCAAAGTCGATCCGCTACGAACCTTCGGTACGCCAATGGAAATCGTCAATCTCTTCGGCGGCAGGGCCGCCTATCTTGCCGCCCTGCACGAACTCCAGGACGCCATTTACCTGCAAGTCGCCTGAACCATGCCCAACGTCTCCAACCTCGTCAAATCCATTCAAGACATCATGCGCAAGGACGCCGGCACTTACGGCGACGCGCAGCGGCTCGAACAACTCGGCTGGATGTTCTTTCTCAAGATTTTCGACGACCGCGAAAGCGAACTCGAACTCTTGAATGACGACTACCAATCGCCCCTGCCCAAACACTTACGCTGGCGCAACTGGGCCGCCGATGAGGAAGGCATCACCGGGGATGCCTTGCTCGACTTCGTCGACATCACGCTCTTGCCCAGACTGAAGAACCTGTCGGGGAGCGTGATTGCCGGAGTCGTGCGAATGGCGTTTGACGACGCCAACAACTACATGAAAAACGGCACCTTGATGCGGCAGGTCATCAACAAGATCAACGGTATCGACTTCAACGTCTCCGACGACCGCCACCTGTTCGGCGACATCTACGAAAAACTGCTGCGCGACCTGCAATCCGCGGGCAATGCGGGCGAGTTCTACACGCCGCGCGCCGTCACCCAATTCATCGTCGATCAGGTCAACCCCCGTCTGGGTGAGACCATCCTCGACCCGGCCTGCGGCACCGGCGGCTTTCTGGTCTGCGCGATCGAGCATTTGCGCAAGCTCGCCAGGACGGAGGCCGACGAACGCACCATTCAGGAGAGTCTGTCCGGCATCGAGAAAAAACACCTGCCGCACATCCTGTGCATGACCAACCTGATGCTGCACGGCATCGACGTGCCTTCCCGCGTGCGCCACGACAACACCTTGGCGCGACCGTTGCGCGACTGGGGGCCGCGCGAGCGCGTGGATGTCATCGTCACCAATCCCCCCTTCGGCGGCATGGAGGAAGACGGCATCGAAGCCAATTTCCCGTCCGAGTTCCGCACCCGCGAAACCGCCGACCTGTTTCTGGTGCTGCTGATGAAGCTCTTGAAACCGGGCGGACGCGCGGGTCTGGTGCTGCCTGACGGCACCTTGTTCGGTGAAGGCGTGAAGACGCGCATCAAGGAAGCGTTGCTCACCGAATGCAACCTGCACACCATCGTTCGCCTGCCCAATGGCGTATTCAACCCCTACACCGGCATCCGCACCAACCTGTTGTTCTTCACCAAAGGCGTGCCCACCCGCGAGGTCTGGTACTTTGAGCACCCATACCCGCCCGGCGCCAAGAGCTACAACAAGGGCAAGCCGATCCGCATCGAAGAATTCGCGCCGGAAAAGGCATGGTGGGGGAACGAGGCCGACGGCTTTGCCACGCGCACCGAAAACGAGTTTGCGTGGCGCGTGCCCATCGAGAAAATCAGGGAAGGCAACTACAACCTCGACCTCAAGAACCCGCACCGCGCAGATAGTGGGCCGGGGGATGTGGATCATCTGCTGCCGGAGTATGAAAAGCTGCTGGCGCAGATTGCGGAAACACGCGCTGCTTTGAAGCGTGAATTGCAACAGGCGTTGAACGCGAGCAAGGTGCCATGACCGAAACCCACCGCATCGAAAGAAAACAGCACGACTTTTTCGCGGGCTATTCCAACCCGCGCAACAAAACCCTGATGCGGGTATTCAAGGATTTGGGCATGGTCGAGCAGCTTGGCTCGGGGATGCCGCGCATCCTCAAGGCTTACCCCCGCGAGGCGTTCGTCTTTTCCAGCCATTTCATCCGTATGACGCTGCCTATATCGGCAGAGGCGCTGGCGTTGGAGCAGGAGAATGCGGCGGCTGAGAGGGGGGCAGAGTCAGAGGTAGAGTCGGGGCCAGAGTCGAGGCCAGAGTCGAAGGTAGAGTCGAAGGTAGAGTCGAAGGTAGAGTCGGGGCTAGAGTCAATCCGCGAACGGGTGCTATCTGCGCTGATCCATGCCCCGCTTTCCAAATCCGAACTCGCTCGCGCACTTGGCTACAAAAATACCTTCGGGCAACTTCACGAACGGATCCGCGACCTGCTCGCCGAAGGGCTGATTGAATACACCCTCCCCGAAAAACCCAACAGCCGTCTGCAAAAATACCGTCTCACAGGCAAAGGGCGAGCCACACGGCAGAAAAATACGGGTGGCGCATGAAGTTGGAGACGTTTTTCGAGAAGTTTGAGTTGTTCGCGGAAGCGCCGGGGGCGGTGGGGAAGTTGCGGGGGTTGATTTTGCATCTTGCCTTTCAAGGTCTACTCGTTCCACACGATGGGCAATCAATAGAATGGAAATCCAGAAAAATTAAGGAACTGGCAACGAAGATTGGTAGCGGTTCAACACCATCTGGAGGGAAAGAATCTTATCAAATGTCCGGGGTGCCATTGATTCGTTCAATGAATGTCCATTTCGGAGGATTTGTTTATGATGGTTTAGTTTTTCTTAGTGAGGAACAAGCAGAGAAACTAAAAAATGTGGCAGTAAAATCAAACGATGTTCTTCTGAATATCACAGGAGCTTCGATTGGCCGTGTAACGACTGCCCCCAATGACATGGAAGGCGCACGAGTAAATCAACACGTATGCATTATTCGTCCAACAAGTGAAATCCTCCCAAGATTCCTAGAGATGTTTCTTGCGAGTCCCTTTGTCCAAAATTTGATTGACAACATTCAGGTCGGAGCGACACGCGAAGCCCTTACGAAAGCAATGATCGAACAGTTTGAGATTCCGGTGCCACCTCTCGCCGAACAACGCAGCATCGTCGCCAAAGTGGACGAGTTGATGGCGGTATGCGACCGGCTGGAAGCGCAACTGCACGAACGCCAGACACAGCACGCCATGCTTGCCCGCGCGGCGCTGACACGCTTTGTTGAAGCGCCCACACCCGCCAACCTCGAACTCCTGTTCCACGAATCCTTCGACATCGCCCCCGCCGACCTGCGCAAATCCATCCTCACGCTTGCGGTTCAGGGGAAGCTTGTTCCGCAAGACCCGGAAGATGAACCAGTCGTGCAACTGCTGGCACGAAACCTTGCTGAACGTAAAAAGCTCAACCGCACCAGTGCAGAATGCGTTCAACTGATTTCAGACGAAGAAACCCTTGCTTTCGATATCCCTGAATCTTGGAGTTGGCAGAGACTCGATGAGCTACTAATTTTTGGACCAACCAATGGAATTTCTCCCAAATCTGTTGAATACGAAACGCCCATACGCTCGCTAACCTTGAGCGCTACAACCTCGGGGCGTTTCAAAGGAGAACACTCGAAGTTCATCACAACGGACGTTCCGAAAAATTCAGACCTTTGGCTTCGTGATGGTGACATATTGGTTCAACGTGGCAACACCATCGAATACGTTGGTGTGGCTGCCGTGTATCGTGGCGAACCGAATCGTTTCGTCTACCCCGATCTAATGATGAAGCTTCGTTTATCCTCAGCCTTTGATGTTGGTTTTGTCCACATTGCCATGAGTCATGAAGTTGCTCGTGATTTTCTCCGCTCTCGAGCAACCGGGACATCGGGAACCATGCCGAAGATCAATCAGGCGACATTAAAGAGCTTGCTAATTCCCATCCCGCCCCTCGCCGAACAACGCCGCATCGTCGCCAAAGTGGATGAACTGATGACTCTCGTCGATGCGCTGGAATCGCAACTCGCCACTGCACGCGAAAATGCCGCTACACTGCTCGCTGCCGCCGTGGCTGAACTGACTGATGGAACTGAATGCTATGCTCTCCCCTGAATCCAACCCAGCAGCCAGCATCGAAAAATTCGCTGAACGCACCTGCGCCGAGCAGGCCGCCGCAGAAACTAAAACGTGGACGCAGGAGAATGGCTTGATGCCTGTATGTACCACTTCCGGTCAAAGGTCGGGCTATTCGTCTACATATCGTTAGGTTTCACGATGGATGATGATCAGAAAACACGCCATGAGCTTCTCGGGAAATTCCGAGATGACATTTTGCGTCACCAACTCTCAAATACTGAAAACTATGACAAAGCCGTACTTTCCTTGTCAACGGCATTTTTAGGGTTTTCACTTGCTTTTTTGAAAGATTTTACTCCTTACTGTTTTGCAAAATTTGCATATCTTTTGCCGTGTTCCTGGATTTTATTCGGAGTCTCGATCATAGCAACGATAGGCTCATTTTTTGCTAGCCAAGCAGGTTTATCTACGCAGTTAAAATACGCCGAAAAATACTACCTTGAGCAAGATGACTCATACCTAAAAAAAGAAAATCGTGCTGCCGTCTGGACCAACTACTTAAATCGTGGTTCTGCATTTGCTTTTACTTTTGCTGTCGTGGCTACTATTATATTTACCTCGATTAACCTTTCGCTTGGAGGAAATATGTCTGATAAGAAGTCATATGGAACAATGGATGGTGCATCTATTCCAATCATGCAACCGAGTACCGTCTCGACTCATGGCGCTCAAATACCTGCAATGCAGCAGGTTCCGCAACCTGCACCAGCGCAGGTGCAAACTGGAGGGCAAACCACCGCTCCGACTCCAAGCGGCAATACGAGTAGCTCCAATAAGTAGAGTGCAGTAGCTTGGGCATCGCTGCGCGATGCCCAACACCCGGATGAATCACAAGCGTTGGGGAACACTCAAGCTCACCGCCAGCCTACAGCAAACGCAACGCGACGCTGATGAATTGTCTGTCCGCCGACTTGCACCTGCACCACGGCAAGAGGTTCAGCCTCAGCAAGGCTTGCAATTTGCCCATTTTGGGCATCTAATTGCCCGAAATGGGCACTAAAACTTCCCTCCATCCCACAACCCCGGCACGCAAGTCGCGCACCGCCGCGCCTGTCAGCGTGGCGGACGCGCTGTTTACCGGCACGCAGCAGCGCGTGCTGGCGTTGTTGTTCGGACAACCGGAGCGCAGCTTTTTCACCAAGGAACTGATCGCTCTGACCAATGGCGGCAGCGGCGCGGTGCAGCGTGAACTGGCGCGGTTGCAGGCCAGCGGGTTGATCGTGCAGACCGTGCTGGGCAATCAAAAACACTATCGGGCGAATGCGGACGCGCCGATCTTTGCCGAACTGTGCGGCATCGCGGCCAAGATGCTGGGGCCAGCCGATACGCTACGCCGGGCCTTGCTGCCGCTGGCCGATGTACTGCATCTGGCCTTGCTGTACGGCTCCGTGGCTAGGCGCAGCGACACGGCGCACAGCGATTTCGACGTGCTGCTGGTGTCCGACACCCTGACGCTGGAGCAGGTGTATGCCGCCCTGGCGACAGCCGAACAGCAGCTTGGCCGCACCGTCAATCCCACGCTGTACACGCTGGCCGAGTTCCGCAAACGGCTGGATGCGCGCAACCCTTTCCTGACCAAACTGCTGGCAGGTGAAACCGTGGCGTTGATCGGAGACAGGCATGCCCTTGCCGCCGCTGGATAACCTGATTCGCGTCGCTGAGGCGGTGGCGCGGGGCGTGGCTGCGCTGGGGTCGGTGATTACGGTGCCATGAAGTAGCACGGCAGGTTGGGCATCGCTGCGCGATGCCCAACACCCGGATGAATCATAAGCGTTGGGGAACGCTCAAGCTCACCGCCAACCTACAGCAAACGCAACGCTGATGAATCACCTGTCTGCCGACTTGCGCCTGTGCCACGGCAAAAGGTTCAGTACGGGCAGAAGATTGTGTCGTCACTGGCGATACAATCAACAACTAACTTGACCGCATCTCATTTGACATGATCAGCAAACTCCCCATCAACCTCAATGACCTCCTGCGTCAGCGCACGGTTGAAGGCGAGCGCATCGAGTACAAGGCCGGATGGAACCCTGACGCCATCATTCGCACCTTGTGCGCCTTCGCCAACGACTTCGAGAACCTGGGCGGCGGTTATGTGGTGATCGGCCAGGATTGCGATGCCGATGGCCGCCCCGTGTTTCCCCCTGTTGGCCTGCCCGCCAAGCAACTCGACAAAATCCAGCGCGAACTGCTGGCGCATTGCCAATTGATCCAGCCGCCGTATTTCCCGGTGTGCAGATCGATGTGGTGTGGTTCCCCGAAGGCGCGGGCGGCGATCGCTTTGACGAGAAAATCTTCAAGGGGCCGCTGGCGCGGATGACGCGCGAGGTGTTGGGCTATATCCAGCGCAACTATCTGGCTGAGACGGTTATCAAGCATCCTGACCGTGCCGAAGCCACACGGGTCTGGAACTTCCCCTACGCTGCCATCGAAGAAGCGGTGGTCAATGCCGTCTATCACCGCTCCTACGAGGAACGCGAACCCATCGAGGTGCGCATCAGCCACGACGAACTGGCGGTCGTCAGCTTCCCCGGCCCGGATCGGTCGATTCGGATGGAAGACCTGAAGGCAGGCCGCGCCGTCAGCCGCCGCTATCGCAACCGGCGCATTGGCGAGTTTTTGAAGGAATTGGAGATGACCGAGGGACGATCCACCGGCATCCCGAAAATCCTGAGGGAGATGGCGGCCAACGGTTCGCCCGCGCCGCTGTTTGAGACGGATGATGACCGTCTGGCGTTCGTGATCCGGCTACCGTGCCATCCTTTGGCGCTTGTTCCAAAGGGTGACGCCGGGGAAGTTACCCCGGAAGTTACCCCGGAAGTTACCCCGGAAGTTGAAAAGGTGGTTCGTGCATTGCCAAACGCGCTGTCCAGACAGGTGTTACAGGACGCCTTGGGTATGAAGGACGACGAGCATTTCCGTAAGGCGTATCTACTGCCGGCTCTTGCGTCGGGGCTGGTGGAAATGACCTTGCCCGACAAGCCACGCAGTAGCAAACAGCGCTACCGCCTGACAGCCATCGGGCGGCAGTGGCTGAAGGCGCATTTCAGCAAGAGTTCGTAGGCTAATGGAATGGACTCCTCCTGTCCTTTCGGCATCGCCGTAGCTGAACTGACCAATGGCCAGGCTGGGCGAAGCGGGGAGCGGGGTTACTGGTTTGAACCAGTGTGGCAAGAAGGGATGGAACGAAGTAAAATTTTGGTTTTAAATCATCGAAAATCGGATGCTTGGATGGCGCGAGGCTTCATTCAGGCCTGTGGCTCACCATGAAACCAGTCGATATCATCATTTATCACAATCCCGAATGCGGTACGTCGCGTAATGCGCTGGGGCTGATTCGCAACGCAGGGATTGAGCCACACGTCATCGAGTATCTCAAAACACCGCCAACCCGTCTGTTGCTCATTCAGCTTATCGAGCGTGCAGGTTTGACGCCACGCGATCTGCTCCGTGAGAAAGGCGCACTCTATACAGAGTTAGGCTTGGGCAACGAGAATCTGAGTGACGACGCCTTGCTTGACGCAATGGTGAAGCATCCGATCCTTATCAATCGGCCACTGGTCGTCTCGCCGCTTGGCGTGAAACTGTGCCGTCCCTGTGAAGCCGTGCTTGATCTGCTGCCAGCGCCGTAGTATTGGAACGCACTGAAAGTACGCCTGGAGTGAGTTGGCTACGAGTTGTAGTCAACTGAAGCTGGAAGCATATAGCAGCGATCACGGGTGTTATTACGAATTGCATATACAGTTTTGCCTGTGGCTAACTGGGCGCATAAGCGGAAAGCTTAGAATACAATGCCGTTTATTTTCCACGTCAAGCCAAGTTAATTGCGGGGTCACGATTCATGTCTCTATTCAAACGATTATTCAATCTGCTGTTCGGCGCCCCGAAACCTGTGCCGACTGAGCCTCTGCCATCCGCGTCTGAGCACATGGTCGCCCCGGGGACGCGCATTCGCTTTCACCCACAACTCATTGCCAAGTTAACCGCCGATCACCGTTTGCTGCTCAACCTGTTCGGCGAAACGAGCCATGCTGCCGCGCAGGGTAATGTGGCTGTGGCGTCCGAGCGGCTC
>JGI20163J15578_10000349_pt1 | contig 19211 bp, 13 predicted proteins | sample TergutCu122P1_FD_15578 | JGI IMG/M metagenome (IMG submission 15578)
TTTTTTGAGTTTGTCCCTACCATTTTTTGTTTTCCTATAATCCGGCTCCTAAAGATTTCAAAATCGCCGCCACTTCATCATCTTCATCGTCATCTACGCCGATTTTATTACTCTTGCCGGTCTCTTTCGCCATCTCAAAACCATCATTCTCTCGAGTCAGAATGATTCGATCGTTTTCGTCTACGCTCATCAACATTCGATTCCCTTTGATATCGATTTTCTCCAGATATTCTCGGGGAATCTGTAGTCGCCCAACACGGTCAAGCACCACAAACTCCTGATGAGCATCGGCGTCATCCGGGATGTCATTCTCAACAAATCCGGTAAGATCGGCCAGCCGAGCCGCATAACTTTCTCGCATAATGTATTCACTGGCGATTCTTCCATCACTAATGGAGACCACGCGTTTAACCTTTTTAGAGATTTGCCGATCGTGGGTAACAATGATGATGGTAGTTCCTAAAGCTTCATTGATATCGTTAAACATTCCCATGAGCTGATCGGTAGTTTTGGTATCTACCGAACCGGTAGGTTCATCAGCTAAGAGAATCTTCGGATTATTGGCCAGCGCGATGGCGATTGCTACCCTTTGTTGCTCACCACCGGATAGCTGACTTAACTTGTGACTCGCTCGGGGCAAGATACCGACCAAACTTAACAATTCTCTGGCTCTGTCTCTTTTCTTCCGCACTCTATGGGCCGAATTGAATTGCATCGGCATCATCACATTTTCTAAGGCGGTAAGATAAGGAATCAAGTTACGAGCGTTGTTTTGCCACACAAAACCAACGGTTTCAGTTTTATAAACATCCAACTCTCGATCCGTTAACTTAAACAAGTCCTTGCCATCTACATATAATCTGCCGGCGGAAGGTCGTTCCAATCCTCCCAGCATATTCAGCAATGTCGATTTACCACTACCACTGTTTCCAATGATGGCCATAATCTCACCATGCTCAATCATCAAATCTAATCCTTGCAGGGCCAGCACTTCGACCTCTTTGGTTTTAAATATCTTTACCAAATTCTCACAGACAACTGCATACTTGGTAAAATCATGTTGTTCATTCAACAATTTCACCATCCTCCATTTCGTAGACTTGATCGGCTACATCCATCAATCCCGGATCATGGGTCGAAAGCACGACTGCGATACCTTCCTCGGCAACTAAATCCTTAAATACTTTCACTACCTGCAAACCGGTCTTGGTATCTAACTCGGCAGTCGGCTCATCGGCAAATACAATTTTGGGTTTATGGGCAATCGCCCGGGCAATCGCAACTCGCTGTTGCTCGCCCCCGGATAATTCCTGGGGAAGATGGTGCATCCGCGACTCTAATCCAACCAATCTCAGGCACTCTTCCGCTCTTTTTTTGTATTCCTCCCGGGGATATCGACTAATTCGAAGGATGAATTCGACGTTTTCATAGGCAGTCATCATGGACACCAAGGCTACCGATTGAAAGACAAAACCCATATCATTTCTCCGGATTAAGCTTCTCTTTTGCTCGGAAAGGCGATTGATTTTTTGATCCATAAATAAAACATCACCCTCAGTAGGATTATCCAGAGCTCCCATGATATTCATCAAAGTGGTTTTCCCTGAGCCGGAGCGCCCCTTAAAGATGGTCATCTTTCCCTTTTCAATAGACGCATCCACCCCTTTTAATGCCCAAAAAGTACTGCCCCCGGTGGGAAATCCGCGTTTTATTCCATTCACTTCCAGTATTATATCACTCACTCTTTTTGTCTCCTTTAGTTCCTCGGATTGCTCCATTGCTCGTAATAAAGTTCTTTTATCTAGGCAACAGAACCCTTGCTCATTGAAACTTACAAGTTCAATGAAATTCCCTATTTACAGTTATTCCCTCATGTATTTGGCAGACCCTCGCTACTTTCTTGACCTCTCCTCATCCGATTTGAGTGTAATAAAGTTAGGCCAGTGGCTAGGGGCAAACGCATAGAGAGTTACTCCTAGCCAATGGACGATCCTTTTGTCACAAAATCCCCAGCCTAATCCTCTCCAAGTTTCAACGCCTGCGCTATTTTTAGTTTCGAAATCAATGTACCTAATATGAAGATACAGATAATAAACATTACCCCAATCACTGAGAAGATGTTAATATAATCCCTAACTTCTGTGATTATCATCAAAGGAATCGGTTGCAGGGAGGGCGAGTACGCCACTTGAATCAATGGCACAAACAGACGCGCCGCAACTATTCCAACTAAAACTCCGATTCCAATCGCTGATAAAGAGATGAAAATCTGCTCATAAAAGAGCATCCGAAGCAGGTTCTTCTTTGTCATACCCATGGCATGGAAAACCCCAAATTGAAGGGCTCTCGATTTGATTGAAAGGGTCCAATAAATCAAATATCCGGTAAAGCATGCTAAAAATGTAAAGATGAAACTTGCGGTCAGAACTCCATTTGTTCCTTGCAAAATCGGATTGTTTCGGCTATTTACTACCTCCGCCGAAGCATCCTCGAAAAAGATCAAGTCAAGATGATTTTCTACGGCAAATTCATAGAAAAATCGGTTCGACGATGTATTAGTTCTCATCCATACCTGGTAAGGATACATGCCCCAGATAGAATGGATATGTCCAAGATTTGAAACCACCAGAAACGACTCTTGGAAGACATAGGCACCGCCGGCATCCATCACTCGCACGCGGTCCGAATAGGTCGGCCAGCGTTCGATGAATCCAACGATCATTCCGTTTGCTCGGTTGCCATAAGTATCGGTAAACGAGATGTGTTCACCTACCTCATATCCATATCTAACCCGGAAATTCTCCGACAACAACACACCATCTTCTCGCAGGGCCAAAGCATTTAGGAAGAAGTTAATATGAATTGGCAGGATGTCGTCGCGATACCAAATCGTTTCGCCGAAGCTCTCCGTATCGATTGCCATCATCGTAACATTTTCAATGACCGATCTTTCCCGACGGATATCAATCCGATGAATCATTACTCGGGTTAGCGCGTCTACCTCCTCAAAGCCGGTAAAACGTTCGAAATCCGGCTCCGTGTAGATAATTCGATCGGGCATCTCCACCTCAGCTCCCGGCATCGGGGGAGGGATATTATCGCGAAATCTTTCGGCAAACACTAAGTCGGTACCAATCTGATACTGAATCATATGTTCATCATTTGTATTTAAGGTCCGAGCGGTGGTTGCGCTAAATACACCTAAAGACAAGGTAAATACCAAGAATATCATAATAAACTGCTCATCATTGGAAAAACGAATGACTTTTAATAAAGAGGCATAGCTTGCCGGTGACCACAATCTATTTCCGATGAAAGCAACAAATCTCATGAGATAAGGATATAGACGCAGACACAGTAACCCTAATCCGATAATGAAAAGGGATGACGAAATAAACAACAATGGATCCATTGTTTGTACATCTACTACCGCTAGGGCCATAATCTCCCGACGACTGTTAAAATTGTAGTATCCATAAACCGAAATCCCTAAAAAGAGGATATCTAAAAAGAAGCGTTGCCAGAGTGGTTTCTTCAATCGCCTTGAAGAACTTCTCTTATGTTCAACGATAGTAATCTTTGAAAAACCAATTACCGGTACCAGCATCATCAATATCGAGCCAACTGCCGCGATACCGGAATAGATGAACACATAACGGTTCAAATCGGTAGTGATAGCGGCCCGAACCACTAACTCCATAAAACCATTGGATGCCCCTAGAAATCGGCAAACCATTATCCCCAGCGGGATCCCCAAAGCTAGGCTTAAGCCACTTACAAAGATACTTTGGATTAAATAAATCAGGATAATTTTTCCTCGCCTGGTCCCACGACTCTTCAAAATAGAAATGTCATTTTGCTCCAGACGCAATATTTGCCTAGAAATAATAAAGATATAGAATGCCAAAAATACATAAATTGGAACTTGTAACACCAATAAAGTGGTGGTTAATCTATCGGTTCTTTCCACATATCCTTGCAGGGTGGAAATAAAATTCTCTTCATAAGTTAAGATTTCATCTCTGACTAAGGTCATCCCTCGTCGAATACTTCGATCCGCCAGCAGATACTCGGGAACGTCATACATAGACATCCCATAATAGTCCAACATAATAATCCAATGAGCGGATAAGCGATGTTGTGGATCATAATTGGCCACAAAATGATTCCGCACAAGATCATGAGAAACTAACACATCCCTGGAAAAAGTATTGGGATTAGTGGTCCAGAAAAGTTCATCTGTGGTTTCTGCCTCAAAGACACCAACAATCCTTAGATAATAGGCATTGTCGATGGCGGTATAATCCCGATTCCAAAAGCCAAATAATGAATTATCGACTTCTTCCTCTTCATCCGAATCTTCTCTCTCTACTTCATAAACAATATTGGTAATCGTTAATAGCTCACCGATTAGTAAATCCCTTTGCGCCATGGTTCGGTGATTAATAATACCTTCGATGATGTTCCCTTCTTGCAACTCATTGCTTGGCAAGCGTCCGTGAGTAATCGTAATATGATCCTCAAATCCGGCAAAGGTATTAAGGCTAATCGCCTGAGTACGCGGATTTTCTGCCCGCGGTTCGGCCGGAACCACCCGGATGTCATTAATCCTTAAGTTCTCAACAATTCTGATTGCCGGAATGTTCAACAAATTCACGATGTAAGGAACCGTTTCACGGCGAATTCTTTCATACGTGGCTACACTTGCCTCTTCTGACACACTTTCAAAAGTAAACCCCAGCTCGACAATCGCCGGATGAATATTATGATCCAGTTGAGACTGTTCCATGTCTCTGATCAAAATTCGTTGCATCGAACCTTGAATATAAATGGGCGTGCCGGATACAATCCCAATTAGTAACACATTACCAATTAAGAGGCTTAGCATAATCCATTTGTTTTTTCGCATTTTACGTAGCAGAAATGAAATCAATTTTCGTTACCTCACCACAAGTTGTCCTTCTTGTAACCCTGACAGAATTTGAATATTATTGTCGTCTCTAAAACCTACCTCAACAAAACGCATTTTTACATCGCCATCCTCATATAGTAGCACATATACCTCATCATCATGGTCGCGGACAGCACCTCTTGGTAATGTCAACACGTTATGAAGCTCGTGTCGGATTGGCTGGCCATTGATTCTTAAATTACGCAAAGCAGAATACTCAATCTCCAGTTCTCTAAGTCGTTCCCAAAAATCTTCCCCATCCACCGGCTGTAAGGTGAATGTATATACCGCTTCTCTGGTATCGGTAGTAATCGGATCGGAAACCACCTGCATGTCGAACCGAAAACTGGGATTTGTGATCGCAGCGGGAAATCGATCCCCGTATCTAACCAAATCAATGCTGCCGGTCGTTATAAATTGAAAGCGCTCCCGTGCGATAATGCCAACTACCGACTCATAGCTGCGGATAACCGTGCCACTATCGAACTCTCGGCCGATCATGATGATTCCGTCAAAAGGAGCAATAATCCTCTCTCCCTCTAGTAACTCATTCAATTCTGCCAACTCTTCTTCATATCTTTCCAGTCTCTGCTCTTGCTGTCTTACAAAATGAGCATATAGCCTTTCTTGCCTTTGAATCCGATAGTTTTGCGTCTCCCATTCAAAAGCATCGGTCATCCGATTGCGCTCTACTCGCATCTCCCAAAGAATATCTTCATGATGATTTTGATCCCTGATAAAAGCTTGTTCCTCACGATAAATTGCCAATTCCAATATCTCTATCTCGGCTTCCAAATCTCTTGTGTCAAAGGTGCCAATGGCAAGCACATCGCCTTTTTCAACATATTGATTTGAGGAAACAAAAACCTCCCGTAATCGTACCTCATCTCGTTCAAAGAATAGCGGGCGAATTTGCGAGGTATCAAAGCTAATCGCAATACTCATGTCGGTATGGATAATATCAGCATAACTCGCTTCGACTAAATTTCTCCTAATTGCCCCACCCTGTTGCAATTCCACAGGACTGATAATTCCCGCGCCAACTGCCCTTTGGTGGGCTTCTTCTGATAGCACATCGCGCCCTAGGGCCCCTGTGCAAGCAGAAAAAAGAAGGCATAAAGAAAGCGTTAAAGATAAACATTTTATTTTCTTTTTATCGCACAAATACTTCATCCCCCTCCTCTAATCCATCTACAACTTCCACAAATGCTCGATTCCTGATGCCAACTTGAATCTCACGCATTTCTTTGCTACCATTGTTGTTTATATAGACGTAAGATTCTCCCATCATGGCATAAACAGTATTGATGGGAATCATTAAGGTGTCTTCTGAAACATCCACATAATGCCTAATCACCACCGGCACTCCCGGCTCTAAACTATGATTTGGGTTCACAATATTAAACCTGGCCGGAGGAGTCATCCGATTGATTAAGTAACGAGAAGATTCTTCTTCCGTTAAAGCTCTTATCGATAAATCGTATACTCGATCTCCTACTACCGCTATAAGCAGCGGCTCCGTGCCGGGGCGAAAACCCAAATGTTCAACGGAGGCATACTCAATAAATATATCCTCACCATCACTCATACTCAATATCGTTTGGAAAGGGTACAAAAATTGACGAAACTCCAAGGGCGCCACCCAGGTAATAACCCCGTCATGAGGGGCCAGTAAATTTGCATCCGCCAATTGTTCATTCAATCTTTCGATACGATATTCTAACTCACGCATGATTAACTCTTGTCGTTCGTACGCGTGCTCTAATTCCAATTGTCGCTGGTTAATATCTAATGTTAGGGCATCGATATGCTCGACTTCTGCCTCGCCGACAATTAGTTCATTGCGCCGCGCCCACAGAATCGAGATATCAATTCTAATCAACTCGTTTTCGAATTGATGAGCTTCTTGAGCTAATGAGATTTGCTCTACTAAATCTTCTAATTCCTCTTCCAGATGTTCAACGTCCAAGCGGGCTAACACCTGCCCTTCCACTACTTGATCGCCTGCCCCCACATGGAACTCACCAAATCGAAAGGGAGTATTACCAAAATGTAGTTGCTCAGATTGCACCCGAATAATTCCCTGATATTGGACTACTCTCTCTACCGTGCCACGCGTAACAACGGCTAAATCAATCCGATCACTTAGCGGTGTTAACAACTCAGGTGGCTCCATCTGCCGCACATCAGACGCACAGGCAGTCACTAATAATATGAAAATGAAACAAATGCACAGGAAACATCTTTTGATAAACATATAGTAACATCCTTCCTTACCGAATGACTAACTCACCTAGTTCCAATCCACTTACGATTTCTACTCTGACATTACCCATTAGTCCGACTTCAACATCCCGTAGAGTTCGAAGTCCCTCTTCCAGGACGAAGACAAAGGTTCTGTCTTCATGTACATGAATCGCATCAAAAGGCACGCACAACACATCCTCCATAGCGTCTATCACAATCCGGATATTGCCGAAACTGGTAGTGGTAAATCCGTATTGGTGACCATCAGGAATTAGTACATACGCTTCATAATCGCTTCTGTTCGCCGTAAGATTGTACTCTAACGGATCAATGACGATGCCATAGTAAACTTCTGAACGTATCGTAATCTCAACAACATCCCCAAGATGTAACAAATTTGCCCCATCGCCGGTCACCAGAAAAACGGTTTCGGTTACATCAGCAATAATCGCTATTTGCTGATCGGCGACGGTAACATCACCTTCATTAAGTCTTCGAAGAGACGTTATATATCCATCCATGGATGCTCGCAGCACCCGCCGCTCCATTTCATATTCCAAATTTTCTATCTTGATATTTAGGATGTCGATTTGATGACTATAATTATCATGTCGTCTGGCATAACTAATTCTATCCACCGGTATGCCAAGGATTCTTTCTCTTTGTAAATGGAGAGTATGGGCTTCTTCAAGCTGTCTTAAATTAACCTCTGCCATCTCCAGTTCTCTGGTCGCCTGCTCCAACTCGCGAACATAGGAGCTTCTTTCCAGCTCCACAATGATATCGCCTTCTTGAACGAAATCCCCGGCTCTAACATTTACACTATCAAAAAGGATCCCATTCATCGGAAAAGAAAGAATCTCCTCACGAGCCGGAACAAATCCCGCGCGTAAATCCCGAAAAAGCATCACGTCTCCCACATCTACCGGTTCTGTGTTAAACAACACGGGCTCCGGCACAGATAATGTAGGGATCGGCAAAAGAGGCTCTTCCACCGGCAGACAACCGGTCAGAAATATGATTATTAGTATTAAACAATATAGTCTTTTCCTCATGGGGTATTCTCCTGAACAGATACAAAGTTTAGCAAGTTAAACCTACCGCCTTTGCTAACACTTAGCAGCAAGGGGTTAGCTTTGATGGTCAAATATTGAATAAGGTTGATAATAAACGCCCTCTAGGATATACTATCATAATCATTAGCAACTGTAAACTCAAAACTGCTATAAACCACGGAAATCAATTTTCAAAAATGTCGATTTGCTATGCCGGTCGTGTAAAAGTGCCTATGTACTGCACGCACCCTCGTTCCGCTCTACCTCATCTCTTGCACTTATCTATAAGCATACTCGGTCGTCGACGAAGGTGTCTCGGTTTTATTGAATCCGTTGCGCTTTTCAATCTATAAAACATCTAGTAATTTCTCTGAAAATAGCAAGGGTTTCACGAGCGTTTACTCCTGAGAAATAGCAGATTTAATAAAAGACTAATCGTCCCACAAAAAAGGACAACTACAAATAGCAGCTTAAAACCAAAGTGTTCAAGGGCCGGGGCTAGTAAAAATAACACGAAGGTCGAGAGGATTAGCCCAATAATTGTTTGTACACCGGTACATAATGGTAGTTTTTCCGAAGGGCAAATCTCCCCCAGAACCGGAGTAACACCGATCATATAGCAGCTAAACGCCAGATTCGCCAAGGCCCATGCCACAAACAAGAAATTTAATGAATGGGTTAACAAGGCAAGTGAACCGGCTAATATCAAAAGAAAAGCGGCGATACGCAAAGTCACCTTGGCACCAAGCCGATCGACCACCGCTCCAAAAGAAATATAGGCCACCGCATTGGCAATAACCGCTATCCCGGTTAAGATGGCAATATGAGCTTCGGTGGCCGAAAAAACCCGAATTGCATATACTGTATAAAAGGTTAGTAGGGAATTAGCAACGACCAGAAATATGCTCACGGTAATCACGGTACGAAAAGCAGTGTTTTCACGTAACGTAGTAGGAATTTCTTTGATGAATTGAGTGGCTTTTAGGGGAAAGTGTGGCACCCCCTCATCTTTTTCCCGGACAATCCCAAATAAAGCTGCATCACCAAGCAGAAATAGCATCCCCAAAATAAAGATTATGACAAAATTATAGGGAAATGGAAAGCGGCCTAGTAACATTGGAATCAGTGCCATCGCCGCCACCGCACTGAGTATAGAACCGGCAGCAAATCCAATTCCGCGAACGAAACCGCGCTTTTCAGGTGGTAAGAGCTTTATCACCAGGGGAGTGTAAAAGACATGATAAGAGCCCACAAACAGGTTAAAGACACCCCAAAAAAATAAAAACATCCAGATCAAGGTATGATTGGGAAGAAATGGGATGCTAAGCACATAAGCCAAAAAAATGAGCCGTTGGGTGAATAAGATTCGCGAAAAAGTCTTCCCTATCATCCGTGCTCGCGAGACATATGACACAAACAGGGGAAGAGAAACAAAATTGCAGATAATGGCAATCGATACCACCATCGCAACCTGGAATGTAGAAGCTCCCAGTTGTTCTAGAAAAAAAGGGATAATTGTGGTAATCGAAAGTAAGGTCATGGAAAGTTTGAAGAACACACCGTCGGTAAAAAAAATTGCCAGATTGTATTTGATATCTTTGTTACTTCCATGGGTTTTGTTAGTTTCTGCTGCTTTTATCTCAGTCACTTGCTTCTTTCCTCCTTAAACACCTGCTGATCTTCTTTTGTAATCGAGTAGGACGACTCCCAGCCTCTCTACTCGCTATGCGAGGGGCATTTGCCGGCCTGACAAGTAGGGCGTCAGTACCCTTAGGTAAATGACCTCAGTACGCCCCTGTACACGCAAACAGGTCCTCCGCCACCTGCACTAACGCTTAGAGGCGGAGGACTTGCTCGCATGGTTATTACTTATGAAAAGAAAGGAAGGTATTCTTTGTGGTTTTCCAAAATACAATCCGTTATTTTTTCTGCTTTATCTCTTGTCAGTGCGGTTAAGTCAGCCATCATCGCCTGGACAACCAGATTACGATCGCCGACTAACGATGCCTCTACGGTTAATGCTTGGGAGGCAACAATTCGTTGGACGATAGCGTTGATGCCCGGGGGTAACTCCCCAACCGCATAGGGGTGAAATCCGGCGGCATTTACTAAGGAAGTAACTTCCAGAATCGCATCTGCCGACAAACCGGACACAATTCCCCGGTTTGGCAGGTTCACGGTCCGCTCTACGGCCGGACCATCGCCCATTACCGCCATCACTACTTCGGTGAAGAAATCTTCATCTTTAAAATCTGCGCCCGCTGTATTGCCTTCTAAGTCTACCAACGGTTTTCGGCCGTAAGCCTGATCTGCCATTTCTTGGAATACATCATCCCAATGCTTAGCGTACTGTTCAAAGTTGTGGGCACCATCTAAGCCAAAGGTTTTCCCGTAATAAGCGCCCTTTCCTTGAAAGCCGGGAATAAACTCGCAGATATGCCCATCGCCAACAGTGGGCCAGGCGCCAAACACTTCAAAAAGCTCCCAGGTATACGGATTTCGCGCCCGTACATCAGATTTTTTAGCAATCGCCTCGCGTACCATCGGCCAGGCGTCTTTTCCATTGTAATAAAAGTCCGTAATCCAGGTAAAGTGATTCAAACCCACTGCCTTTGACCAAGTCTCCTCAAATGGCACTTCAATAAGGTTGGCCAGGTCGTGTTGTAGCGCGGTCACGCCATAACATAAACCAACGGTTTTGATTTTTGTAAATTTGTTCAATGCCCAGCAATTGACTGTCATCGGATTTGTAAAATTAACAAGTAGTGCCTCCGGACAAAGTCGCTCCATGTCCTTTGCCATCTCTATCAACACCGGAACTGTCCGCAGTGCCCGGGAAATTCCACCGGCTCCGAAGGTATCACCGGTACTTTGGTGAATATCAAACTCATGGAACATAAAGACATCTTTTTCCCATGCTTTGCGGCCACCTACACCAATGGTGGATACGACCGCATCAAGCCCGGACAAGATATCCAATCGATTGGTCGAACCGGAAACTTTCACATCTGCCTGATAGTGATCCACTAGTCTTTGGGATAGATTCATGGCGATATCAAGGCATTTTTCATCGATGTCTACCAGTCGCAGATCCCAACTTCCGCCAAATTTAATCAAACTCTCAACAATACCTTTGGTAAAATATGTGCTTCCAACACCTATGATTGCTATCTTTTTCATATTTTTCTCCATTCTACCGCTTTTTTGATCTCTTTCATAAGAGGTTTGCGAATTGTAGCTTGCCGGCAGAGGATTCCTTGTAAAATTTCAAATAGTACTCACAATTCACTCTACTACTCTAACTACACTTCGTCAATGCTTTTTTGTTTTCTCTGCTCATATTCTATTTTTGTCTGCGATTTTCTCTAAATATAGTGACAGACTATCTAGTCTTGCCTGACCTTTTGTTCCACCCATTCGCGTGGTATTCATCGAACCACAATATAACCCTGCTCTTAGGCAGTCATATAACTCCATCCCATTTAGATAAGCATGAATAAATCCCCCGGCAAAGCTATCGCCTGCTCCTACTGTATCGACCACCCTTACTTCCGGTGGTGATAGCTGAATCTGTTCTTCTTTTGTTATCACCATGCCACCCTCATCCCCCTGTTTTACAACAACAATGGGGATTTTTTTCGCTAAATGACGAGCCGCTTCCGTCACATCATTGATTCCGGTCAAAAGCATAGCCTCATTTTCATTGGGAATGAAGATGTCTACATATTGTAACAACTCATCGGGCAGCTCCCATCTTTCAGAGGGATCCCAATTGGTGTCAAGACTGATGGTTAATCCAAGTGCTTTTGCTCGCCACAGGATGTCGGGAACAGCTTCCAACACGCCGGTGAGTAGATAATAGCTAGCGATATGAAGATGGCGTGCTGAGCTTAACAATTCATCAGTCAAAAATTCCGGCCTCGCTGCCCCAATCGTTCCGGAATATGTAAGGATGGAGCGGTCACTACCGCGGGTTAACAAGATGCCCAAACCGGTTTTTAGGTTCTCATCTTTTTTGATGTGTGAGATGTCAACCCCGGCACCACTTAGACCATCAAGGACAATTTGCCCAAATGCATCACAGCCAACGACTCCTACACCTACGGTTTTCAACCCAAGTTTAGCGCATTGACAGGCAAAGATGCAACTAGAACCACCCATTTCAATAGAAAAAGAATCCACCCATTTTTCCTTTTGGTCAAACTCGGGAATTGTATCGCCAAGATCCACCACTAAGTCTACACAGGTATCCAATATCGTGATTATGTCATAATGCATAATTTTACTCCTACTGTATTAGTTCTCTAAGCTCTTTAGAATTTCATAAAATCAATTGCCTCGTATGTATTCTCAGCCAAGGGGTATCGACGGAAAACCGTCTTAATAAATGATAAAAGATATTAAGTTGCCCGGACTGTCAGGATTTTTCCCTCTGGCGATGGAAAAATAATGGGCAAATGATTGCATCACAAAGACAAAATGTAAGGCCAAAATCTCTTTGTTATAGGTACAATCCAAGGAGAATGTATGATCAGCCCAATCTACTGTTGATTCTGCCACGGCGTAAACTTTCGCTCCGGTAGCACGAATTTCCTCGGCCATTTTGCGTTCATGTTCTTTTGGCATTCCGGTACAGATGAACACGATGGTACCTTCGTCGGCGGTAACAATCGGACCATGGCGATATTCTAGAAGTTGATAATAATTAGCCGCAAACTCCGCCATCTCAATGACAATATAAGCCCCTTCAATTACCACTCCATATTGGAGCCCACCGCCTAGGGCTACCACCGAAGTTGTAACCGAAGTATCGGCTAGTTGTCTTGTGATAGCTTCGTGCCGGGCAAACAAGGGAGGAGCTACTTTTAGGTAGTTTCTTAGCGTTTCGATATAAGTATCATCCGCACCCAAAATAGCAGCTAATGCCGTGCAGGCGACATAAAGATTTGAAAATGTACGAGTTTGGCAAACGGATTCCTCGTTGGTCCAAGGAATACTAAGGTTCATATCAGATTTTTTTACAAGTTCATTTTCCGNATATACAGTGATGGAAAAGACTTTTGCGCCGGGATATGTGGCGGTCATAATCTCTACCGCATCTAATACTTCTTTCGTTCGCCCGGAGCGAGAAGGGCATAAAAAAATCGGATTGTCATAAAGATCTGTGAATTCCTCCGGATTCAAAACCACATCTCCCGCTTTTACGGCATAAGAACGGCGTCCCGTTTTCATCTTCATCGTTTTATGTGCCGAAAGGGACATCCAATAACTTGAGCCACACCCAATAAACACAATATCACCATCCCCGGTGAAAAATTCTCGTAACTGATCTGTATGTTCGAGCATATAGTCCAATGTTCGACTCATTGAGGTGTACTGGTGATGAATTTCCGGATGTGAAAGATAGTTTATCATGACGATTCCTCCTTGTTGTTGTTTTATATAATATAATGATGTAAGCGTCAAAAGGTATTTTGCCGCTGTCCGCCCCTTTTGGCGCCCTAATCAACTTAAATATCTCATAATCGCTTTCCCAAAATCAATACCAAAGTTAAAAGTATTATCCCGAGTATATATACAATCTCTAGTACCAAAATAAGGCATCTCTAATATTACCGATAGTTTTGCACCTTGTGAGACAAAAAAGCTACAAGAAGAACCAATCATTTCTTCCGGGATAAGCCAATCTACACCGATATCAATATCATGCTCCGGGGTATAAAGGATTGGATTGCTATTTTTATTATTAAGAGTTATCTCATGTAAAATGAATCCTAATTTCTCTATCTGTGCTTTTACAGATGGTTGGCTTTTTACGAAATGAGGATAATTATCTCTGTCACTGCCACTGGCGTAACGATGAAATCCGGGACCCGGACAATGGAAATCTATGTATAGCAACGGTTTATACTTTAAAGTATAATCCATTAAAGCTGAAATCGCATTATAAATCGGCTTGTCGGTGTAATCCCGATTATGATCGTGAGGATCTCGGCATTTACCCTGATCACCTTCTTCAACCCCATCAATATCTAGAAACGGAATAACATGAAAGGTATAATCTTCCCGGATTTTTTCGTTTCCCGACTTTAGTAAAGATGTGATTACCCCTTCCAGAACGTAGTTCGCCACGGATTCGCAAGCATGGCTACGGGCGGTAAAGAAGATATTTCTGATTCCATCTCCAAATCGAAGAAGTGGTATCTTTCGGCCTTTTTCTGAGATTGTAAATTCTGATATGATTACGTTCTCCGTCAGCGAGTTTAACCCACCATCAACGCGACTCTTAGAGGCGGGGGACTTGCTTTGATCAGTCAGTAAGTTTAACCCACCGCCGACGCGACTTTTAGAAGCGAGGGACTTGCTTTGATCAGTCAGTAAGTTTAACCTACCGCCGACGCGACTCTTAGAGGCGGGGGACTTGCTTTGACAGTTAAATCCGACGATTCGCCGATGGAAATCAGCAAGCTGATAGGGCAGGGAAAAACTGAAATAAACCCGGCTTTCAACTCCCGTGAAGGTAAATGTAAATGAACTCCGACTGGCAGCTGTGAAACTCCAATCCCATGTGATACGATCGAAACTAACCGCCGGTCCCCATGGACCAATCACATCTCCGTTAGTAAACTCAAATAAATACTCACCGGCTGAGGGATTTTCGACACAGAAACTCCAATAAAACCACCATTCGGTAGTGTCACGTATTTCTTGTTCTAGTTGTATTTTGTTAGCAGAAATACTAATAAGATTAATATTTCCTCCGGGAAAATCTTTGTGAATATACATAACTACTCCCGCACCTTCCCCAATTATTAAAATAAGAGAAATTTTTCTAAGGAATTGCTACAGTTCACTCAGGCGGATAGCGCTCACAAGTGATGTCGACAGAAAACCATTTTAGTAAACTCTTATTTCAAAAATCTCCGCAAAGGCACTACCCCATGTTTCAGTTATTTTCACCGTAATAGATTCGGCAGTAATCGGTGCAAATTCCAAGTGCACATAACGTCGCCAATTTTCATTATCCTTCGCTACAGTAACAACTTTGTCTTTTGATTTCACCGAAACTTCATATCCTTTAACTAATTCCGCGGGCATGCCGGAAACGCCTTTTTTATGATAGTCAGTCATGATGTTGTAAAACTCACGATTGAAATCAGGATTAAAATAAAGCATGATTTCTTTAATTTCAACCGATTCTGGCAACAAGTTGACGGGATACTCGGAATCCGCTTTTGCTACTTCCAAAGGCATCTTAGATGCCTTGTAACCATCAAGTGGCTCCGCCACCAACTCAGCGAGTGCTCGCACGCCCTCTGAGTTAAGCAAGTTTAACCCACCGCTTACACTTTGCTTAGAGGCATGGGACTTGCTTTGTCGGTTAAAATCAAGGGTAATCCAAGCCGGTTCAGACTTGATGGGATCCGAAACCCATAGATTAGGTAGTCCGTATATCCTGTTATATCCATTGGTAACATTTTCATGGTGGTATATTTTCTGCGTATCCCCTTCTACCTTAAAACAGGGATAGAAATCGAACGGTAGATTATAATCATTAGTGTATAAAGCACCGGTACCGGTACAAGGGCATTTTGCACACCCGATACCGACATTTTCATTCTCTTTCAGAATGCAAATAATATTGTACTTATTGTTTTCTAAAGGAAGAGTCAACAAGTTTAACCCACCGCCGGTGCGATCCTTAGAGACGAGGGACTTGCTTTGGTGGTTAAAGTCTATCCACTGCCCCTTGGATTTTTTTAGTTCAAAGGTGAATTCGCCGATTTTATTAACCGGTCGATGATTTGACCGTCCTGATGAGAGATAAACTTCTGCTTCCAACACTGTATCGGTATTTGATTGGATCAACAGGCTAAAGGATTCCACCGACTTGACCGCCGGTAAATAAATGGATAAATCTCGTTGGATGTAAAAGAAGCTCTCCGCTTCCAAGGCTTTAAATGCCCGAAATCCCGACGACGAAACCAGCGCATTCTTCGCCTTATCGGCCTCATCAAGATTCACCGCCCCGATGTAATACCCATCCTGCTTTAATATTGTTTGCTGTATTTCCTGAATGTGATGCAGGGCAGCTTCACGAATGGATATGTTTTCTTTTATGGCGATTGCTCCCGCAACCCCGGTGGCTTGACCCTCTAAAGCACAGGTATTCATCAGCCTGGTCGATGCCATAGCGATATGGGTAGCACTGATATTTCTTCCGGCAAACATCAGGTTATTGATATTTTTAGAATATAAAGAGCGAAGTGGTATGTTGTATGGATCTACCCAGATATGACTACTGGAAGGCTCATTGGTGAAAAAGCCTCTGGCCGGATGTCTGTCGATGGACCAACCACCATAACAAACCGCATCCGGAAAGTTAGTTTGATGTTCCAGGTCATCTTGGGTCAGGATATGATCGCCGATAAATCTGCGTGATTCGCGTTTTCCGGGGACACTTTGGATCCAGGTAAGGATCCGATTTTCTGCCGGAAATTTCCCACTGTTTTTAATGAAATCCCATACCCCATAAGTTATTTTTAGTAATTCATGGCGGATTATTTCATTGTCGGTTATGGTATCTAACATACCGCCATATTCAATCCACCAAAAGTCGAATCCTTGGGTCTTTTCATCAAACCACTTTGTCCCAACCAGTACATAATCTTTGATATCTTCCCAAGAGTAGGCAAATGTTGGGCGGATAAATTTGACCGGTTTTCCGGTATCGACAGATTCAAAGCAAAAAGAATGACCAAGAGAAAATCCCTTAGACTGATCATCGGCTAAGCTTTCGTTAAAATCCGTTTTTCCTTCACTGCCACGTAAAAACTCTGCTCCGGCTAAATATCCAACCGTTCCATCTCCTGAGCAGTCGATGAATAAATCCCCCGCAAAGCGGAAAAAGGTCTCACTGCCTTGCTGATATCCGGTTACGGATTTTATTTGTGCATTTTCTGCTTGAACCTCATTGACACCGATATTTAAATAAAGAGATATATTTGGTTCGTTTAATACATTGTCTAATAAAATCGCATCCCAATGATGAGGGTTTTCGGCCGGGTTTTTATATAATGATTCCAGCTTAAATGATCCGATTATCCCCATCTCCTCGGCGAATCTGTTTCCGCCTCCCATCGCCCCAAGGGGTGCTACCCGAATCTCACTGGAAGAATTGCCACCTAAAACCGGTCTATCTTGAACCAAGGCAACCGACACCCCGTTTCGGGCAGCTGAAATAGCGGCGCAGACCCCGGAAACTCCGCCCCCAACGACGATAATATCTTTTTTAACGATTTGATAATTTAAACTTTCCATATCCACCTCAGGAGAATAATCGTTGCAGTTGGCACTGTGGGATGGCGCTCGCAGTCTGCCATACCATTTGTGTGACTGCGGAGCTACGCGGGCTGAGAATGCCGCGAGGTATCATCGAGCGATAGAGCAAGGAACTACCTCTCATAAAGCCTTCGTTTAATGCAACGCGCTTCTGAAGAGGCTTCAGGGAACTCAATGGAGTTCCCTGGAGTGTTTAGCGTAGGGAACAAGAATGGGGATGTCGACTGTAGCTATTCTTTGAGCGACCCAATCATTAATCCCTTGGCAAAATGTTTTTGAATAAACGGATAAACCAAAAGGATTGGTATGGTGGTTACCATAATCGCCGCCATTCTTGCGGTCAAGGTATTGACGGTGGCAAATTGAGCCGCCATCGTTCGCCCGATTGGGCTGACGGTAGCACTGGCGATATCGGCAAGTATTTCCCGAAGCATCATTTGCATTGGCCAAAGAGACGTATCATTTAAGAACAACATCGCATGCCACCATTCGTTCCAATAGTTTACCGCGGTAAACAGGGAAAGAGTTGCGAGAATCGGCTTTGAAACAGGGACCAGAATTTGCCATAATATTCTGACATCATTGGCCCCGTCGATGCGGGCTGATTCTTCCAGACTAATCGGAATCCCCAGAAAATAATTTTTCATAATAATTAGGAAAAATGAATTCACTGACATGGGGATGATTAGTACAAAAATATTGTTAATTAATCCTAGGTCACGAATCAATATGAAATAAGGAATCAGCTGTCCACCAAAAAACAAGGTGATTAACACCATAATCATAAAAAATCTGCGTAAGGGCATTTCTTTTTTGGATAACCCGTAACCTGCCATGATGATAAGCGTCATGCTAAATATTGTCCCTACAACGGTGACGAAAATGGAAATAAATGCACTCCTTAAAAGCCTTCCGTCGGAAAATATTAATAAATACGCGTCGATATTAAATCCCATCGGAAATATATATACATTCGAACGCATGATATCATATTGGTTAGCAAATGAAACAATGAAGACATAATAAAAAGGAAATACACATACAAGAAATAGAAAAGTCAACACTGCGTAGATCATTAAATCCCAAACGGTAAAACGTCTCATGTGATCCCCCTTTCTAAAGCACGCCTTCTTGTCCCATAAAGCGAACTGTAATATTGACAACGATCAGTATGATCAAGTTTACTACCGCTTGAAAAACACCTACGGCAGTCGCGTAAGAAAGATTCATTCCACCTACGATTGCGGTGCGAAAAATATACGTGGCAATGATATCCGATCTCTCCATAACCATCGGATTATACAGATTGATGATCTGATCAAAACCTCCCGAGAGTATGCTACCTGCTGATAGAACTAATAACAGTGATGCAAGGGGTAAGATGCTGGGCAATGTGATGTATATCATTTGCTTCCATCGCCCGGCACCATCTATCGCGGCTGCTTCATACAATTCAGGATTAATACTCGCTAACGCGGCAAGATAAAGAATGGAACTCCAACCGACGGTTTTCCATAATTGCGATACATATAATAAGATTCGAAACTGGCCTCCATCATGGAGTATTTGGTTTCTGTCACCGCCAAAGAAAAGAATTACTTGATTGACGATCCCCT
>JGI20163J15578_10000350_pt1 | contig 19199 bp, 11 predicted proteins | sample TergutCu122P1_FD_15578 | JGI IMG/M metagenome (IMG submission 15578)
ACAATTAATGGTACATTCACATTAATAATCGCAAATACCAAACATGCTATGTAGATAATGTAACCAAGGGTGGTAAGAATCAATACCAACATCCCACTCGACTTCGGTGCCTGAACCTCTTCTGCTACTAGTACACGCTCTTTTTGCTCCATCAAAAAACCTCCTCTTTATAATGATATCATTTTGATATCATTATAATATCCAAACTTTTGCTATATGTCAATCATTTTTTATTCTTTTATTTTTGCCAAATCAAAAAACCTTTCCACAACTTCTGTGTAAAGGTTTAATTCAAGTATCACAACTATCCAATTACAACCCCCTCACCCACACCTAGAAAATACAAATGTTTTTCCTTTACAGGTACTTTTAAAATCTTTTCCACAGCCTTTGCATAAAGATTTAACTGGGGTTTGTAGGAATTAACCTTGTCATCTAGGTTGTCTTGGTTTACATAATCCGTTTTGTAATCTACTATTATTACGCCATTTTCTTCATAAAACAGGCAGTCTATAATCCCTCTTATAAGAACATTCTCTCCCTCTAATGCATTTATCTTTTCTTCACCAACACCTTCATATACAGCTGCGGCAGGGATCGCCAAGGTAAATATAACTTCTCTTTTCACTTCATCCGCCTTTAGGATTCTACTCCCTAGAGAGGATTGGAAAAACTCCAGCACTTGATGAATTTTTACCAGCTCTGATTCTTTAGATGTTAAAATATCTTTTTTCACCATTAAAGCTAGTTGGTCTTTTATGGCTTCTAGACTCAGATTATCCTTAATAACATCTAAATTCAGATGCTGCATTACCTTATGCATCAAGTTACCATACTCTACAGAAGTAAGTTTCTCCAGGCTTTCTAGCTTTTGCAAGCCTGATCCTTGTTGTATAAATGCCGGTTTGTCTGCCCTCGGCAGATTGATAAGGTATTGGTCAACTCCACTATAGGTTAAAAAATCATCCTCTTGGAATAGCCCTTTTGCTTCTGTCAATGAAACAACTGCAGATCTGGCAACAGCAGCTTCAAAGGGATATTTCCAAACCAGTACAGTTTCAATATCTACAAAACCTGTATCACAAACATCCACTGCTTCCATGTTTTTAATTTTTTCTAGAATTTTAGCATTACTCTCTTCTTCCACTGTCTGTTCTTTTGGCCCCAGATCTTGTTTTGTAACTAAAACACATGTCCAACAGGAAGGGTCATCATGTATTTTAGTATCTATTACATTGTTTACATAATCCATCGATAGAAAACTACGCAATATCTCCATATTTTTGTGCCTTAGCAGAGCAGGTATCAGCCAATCCAGAAAGGTCCTTGCCATTGCCAGGCTCCCATCTGAAAGCTGCCACCCTTCACGAGAGATAATTTGCTCCCATTTTGAAATATTTTTATCCAAAGTTTTTATTGAACCAACAAGAATGAGTTTTTCTTTTGCCCTTGTCAAAGCCACATAAAGTATCCGCATTTCCTCTGCTAGGCTTTCCCTGTGGATTTTCTTTTTTATAGCCAGTTTAGCTATAGTCGGTAGTTTAAAACGCAATTTGCTGTCAATTAACTCCGGCCCCATTCCAAACTTTTTATGCAATAAAACATCTTTGTTTAAATCCTGCATATTAAATTGCTTTCCAAGTCCTGCAACAAAAACAACAGAAAATTCCAACCCTTTGCTTTTGTGAATACTCATTATCCTTACTAAGTTTTCTTTTTCCCCCATATTACGAGCTTCTCCAAGGTCCCTGCCCTTTTCTAAAAAGGTTTCTATGAAGTGAAGAAAGCGGGATAGTCCCCTAAAATTTAGATTTTCATATTGTCTTGCTCTATCGTGCAAAGCTCTAAGGTTAGCTTGTCTTTGCTGTCCCCCTGGCAGACCACCCACAAAATCCAAATATCCGGTCTCTCCATAAACCTTCCATAACAGACTTGGAAGGCTGCCTCTACGAGCCGTTGTTCGCCATCTTTCCAGCATACGAAGAAATGTCTTAAGCTTGTTCCCAAGAACATCATCTTCCTCTGCTACTTCAACTACTGCTTCATAAAATTCTCCATCTACCTTATTTAATCTTATAGTAGCAAGTTCATCAGCTGTAAGACCTACAATGGGAGATCTCAGCACAGCCACAAGGGGAATATCCTGCCTTGGATTATCAATTACTCGTAAAAGAGACATAATTATGTTAACTTCCACAGCTTCAAAGTAACCAGAGCTAAGTTCTGCATAGGCCGGAATATCCCTTTGGCGAAATTCTTCAAGAAAAGCATTGGACCAGCCCTTCGTTGACCTAAGGAGAATAACAATATCCCTATATTCTAGAGGGCGATAGGTATTCAATTTTTTATCAAACACAGAATAATTCTGGCTAATTAAGTCTTGTATCTTCCGAGCAACTACTCTGGCTTCTCTCTGACTTACTTCAAGCTCTTCTTCAACATCTTCTTGTGAAACTTTCTCCTGATCCTGAGCAAATCCATCCTCATCCTGATAGGTGTCTAAATTCTCTGTTGTGTTACCATCTGTTGCATCATTTGATACTTCTTCATCTCTATTTATAAGCAAAAGCTCTACACTTCTATCCTGCTCCGGTTTATCTTCAAGATAGTCTGCACCATAAACAAGCTCTGCCTCTGTAGTGTATTCCATTTCTCCTATATAAGGAGTCATTATCTGGCGAAATATAAAATTTACACCGTTAATAACTTCAACCCTGCTTCGGAAGTTTTTTGTCAGGTCTATCTTTCTATTTAAGTTCCCTTCCATAATGGAAAAGTTCTGCTGTTTGCTTTGAAATAGTGTAGGTTCTGCCAATCTAAACCGATAAATACTTTGTTTTGCATCACCAACCATAAGCAGGTTTGGACCTTCATGGTCTTTTCTGCACACCAGCTGCAGTATTGTTTCTTGAACTTCATTTATATCCTGGTACTCGTCCACCAAAACATATAAGAACTTTTTTCTAAGGTCCCCAGAAACTTCAGCATGTTTAGCTAATATTTCCAAGCAATAGTGTTCTAAATCACTAAAATCAAGGAGCCCTTTGCTGAGTTTTGCCTTTTTATATTCTTCCCAAAAGGCTTTAACAAGTTCAACCAGTTTTGTAATGAGCTTAGAAGTCTCAAACATATCCTTCAAAAACTCTTCTTCTGTTCTATAGAAATATTGATCTGTAATTTTTTTGAGACTCTTTTTGGCCTCGTCTCTTAAACCCTGGACTGATTTTTTCAGATCTTTATCAAATTCTTCACCTTTACAGCTTTTCAAGCGACTAAATGAAAGGTTCTGAAAACCACTTTCCAATCCACTCCATGTACCTTTGCAAATCTCAAGTAAATCATCAGTAAGTCTCAGATCATCTTCCACGTTTGCAGCAAAAGGTATCGGTCCACTTGGAGCATTGGCTATTTTTAAAGCCCTTCCTAGTGTTTCTCTGGCTCTTTGCAGTTCTATTGCTATTTCATTCTTTATAATATCTATCCAGGGGTAATCATCTACCCCCTTAATGCTATCATCATTGAACCCTTCGGCAGCTCTATCCAACCATTTCCCAGGCCAGGGTGTACTTACAGCAAAGCTATGTACCTGGAGTATCATATTTTGAAGAGGAATATCTTCCCTTTGACCTCCATAACATTCTAATAAATTTAAGAAATCAGCATCATCATTGTCATAGTATGTTTCCAAAAGCTTTTCAACTACTTGGGCCTTTAAGATATCGCTTTCCAATTCATCTGCAATTCTAAAGCCTGGATCAAGATCCAACCTGTGAAAGTTCTGCCTTATAACATCCAAACAAAAGGAATGAATAGTAGAAATAGAGGACTTATTTAACAACCTCACCTGTCTGCGTAAATGTTTTGAGCTATTTCCCTCACGTATCTGAGCAGATATAGCTTCACCGATACGCTGTCTCATTTCTGTTGCTGCTGCATTGGTAAAAGTAACAACCAAGAGACTGTCAATATCCACAAGTTGCTGTTCATCTGACACAAGCTGAATAATACGTTCCACAAGAGTATGAGTCTTGCCAGCACCTGCACCAGCAGATACTAGAAGATTGCAACCCCTAGCTTTTACAACCGCATCTTGTTGTGTAGTTAACTTACTCATTGATTGTCCCCCATTTTAACAAGCAATTGACAATTGTAGAATATACCGACTCTGCACTCCGTATTGTCATCCTGAGCGCAAGCGAAGGATCTTAAAGATTCTTCGGCTCTGCCTCAGAATGACAGCATCATGACACTTATATCATGCCGAATTGTTACTTGACTACAACCTGTGCCTTTAAATTTTAGGCAGCGTAGCAAATCCTTTGTTCAAATCTTCCTCTGTTGGTATATAATCAGTCATTTCACCAGAATTATAATCATCATAGGCAGCCATGTCGAAATATCCCGTTCCGGAAAGACCAAACAAAATAACTTTCTTTTGACCGATTTCTTTGCATTCCAAAGCTTTATCAATAGCACATTTAACAGCATGAGACGACTCTGGTGCAGGGAGAATACCCTCACAACGAGCAAATGTTACAGCAGCTTTAAATGCTTCACTTTGTAAAATGGACTCTGCCTCCATATGCCCATCATGATAGAGCTTGGACACTACCGGATTCATGCCGTGATATCTAAGTCCACCGGCATGGCTTGTTGAAGGCATAAACCCATTGCCTAGGGTGTACATTTTAATGAGTGGTGTAGTTTGGGCTGTATCACCAAAATCGTAAGCATATTTCCCTCGGGTAAGAGTTGGGCACGAAGCAGGTTCTGTGGCAATAAATCGGATATTATTCTTTTTATCAAGCTTGTCTGCCATGAATGGAGAAATTAAACCACCAAGATTGGAGCCTCCTCCTGCACACCCTATAATGATGTCCGGTTCGATTCCATACATATCACAGGCCACCTTTGCTTCAAGACCAATTACACTCTGATGCAAAAGCACATGATCAAGGACACTTCCAAGAACATATCGGCAGTTTTCTTTTTTCATGGAGGTTTCTATAGCCTCAGATATGGCACAGCCCAACGAACCACTTGAATTAGGATCTTTGGCTAATATCTTCCTGCCTGCCTCTGTTAAGTTGGATGGTGAAGGTATAATATTTGCACCATAAGTTTGTATAATAATTTTTCTATACGGTTTCTGCTGTGCCGAGCTTTTGACCATATAAACATCTAACTCTATGTCGTAATAAGCACATGCCATGGACAATGCTGTTCCCCATTGTCCGGCACCTGTTTCCGTGGCAAGGGAGGTAATGCCTTGCTTTTTAGCATAATACACCTGGGCTGCTGCCGAGTTTAACTTGTGGGAGCCGGAGGTATTGCTGCCTTCGAATTTGTAATAAATTTCTGCCGGAGTATCCAGCATTTTTTCCAGACAGTACGCCCGTACAAGAGGCGACGGACGAAACATACGGTAAAAACTAATAATATCTTCCGGTATTTCTATATACTCATCTGTTGTGTTTAACTCCTGCTCTACTGGTGTTTTACAAAATACAGCCTCCAAGTCTTCTTTTGTACAAGGTTGTAGTGTTCCCGGATGAAGCATAGGTTCAGGCTTTTGCTTCATTTTGGCACGTAGATTGTGCCAGCTTTTAGGGGCACTATCCTCTGGTAAATAAATTTTGTACGGAATATTATTTTTCATAATATGTCACACCTCTCTTAAAATTGTTAACTGCTAATTATTCTTTAGTTCTTCCCAAACTGTTTCATTGGTAATAGTTTTTAACATCCTGTAATTATTCTCTTTAAAAAGCACATCAAATTGGCAAACTGATTTAAAGTCACAGTAATTGCATGGTTTTAGCTTGCCCTTTTTATAGGGTTCAATAGATACAATACCTTTTAAAATCTCTTGCCCGACTTCTTGGATTTTTTCATAAAAGTGTTCTTTTAAAAGCTGAAATTCTTCTAAACTAAATACCCTGGATTTCTGATAAAAACCATCCTTTCCAAACCCTACTGGGATTATTTGTGACCAGCCTGTTACAAGTTCGTTATCCATAAGACGCACAAATTTTTCATTACCAAGTACCATCCCTCTAAGTTTATACTCTTTATTTATCTCCTTGGCAACTTCGTCCGGGTCTTGGGTTTTGTCCATTCGTATAATTGGATTATGAACTCGAAAATAACATATACCACCAGGTAAGGCATTGTCTAGTTCCAGTTTGCCGGAATTTTCAAGACAAACCAGTAAGTAAGCAAGAAGCTGGAGGCTTAATCCGTAATAAATCTCATCTAACTTTAAGTTAACATTTCCAGACTTGTAATCGATAACTAGTAAGTACTTTGCATCCTCATCGGTAACAGAATCTACCCTGTCTATCCTGCCACTAATCTGTAGTACCGTATCCCCAATTGGTATCTCCAAAGGTGGAAGTATACTATTTTCATAGCCAAAATCTAACTCATGACCAATAGGCCGGGCTTGGCCTTTCTTGGCATGATCTAGCATTGCCTTTAGACTGGTTTCTACGGTGTCTTGCAACTTTTTTGCAAGGAATTTATATCTGTTTGAGCTTAAAAGCAATTCATTTTGCATCTGAGGTGCTAAATTTCCTATGACCTCATCTACAATAGACCTAAGTCCGCTATCAGTGATATGGGCCAAATCTAACTTTTTTGCATCAACCTTTTCAAAAAAATCCTTTAAGGCCGCATGATAAAATTGTCCGTAATCAGGTGCTTCCAGTTTGTTGGACAATCTCCGTTTAAGCTTTAACCCATAGTTAAGAAAATGAGCAAAGGGACATTGTTTAAACTTTTCCAAGCGAGAAACACTAGTTTTCATGAAGTTTGAATTTGCAAATAGTTTTTTTCTTGTATGCTTAAAAAGAGGTTTTTCTTGGTTTTCCCAAAAAAGTCCTTTTAGTAATCTATCAAGTTTTAGAGAATACTCCTCCTGGTGGATAAACCAATTGTAGGTTTGAAACCAGGTAGGTTCGATCTTGATTCCTTCCTTCAAACAGCGAAACTGACTTGCCATGATAGGTAAGGTTCCTTTTGCACTGCAAATAAAGGTTGGAATTTCTTCTGGTGATTTGGGTTCAAGGTTCCACAACTTTTCTGTTATACCGGGAAAAAGTTGTTTACAGTTATCAATGATTATAGATGGCATAAGTGCCCTGCCTTCCGTATCAGCTAAAGGATAACTTAAGCATAGATATTCACTGGCTCTGGTAAGACCTGTATAAACTAGATAATCCTCATCTATTAACAGTCTTTCATCTCCGGGAGCTAGTTCTATTTTTACTTTCTCTTGGAGAGTTTCCCGCTCTCTATCTGTAAGCATCCCTTCCTCAGAAGGTCTCTTTGGCAAGACTCCATCTGTGACTCCTGCCAGAAATGTAGCTTTTATATTGGGTATTCTAGACCTACCAAGGCTTGCTACTATCACTTGATCCAAACCTGGTGGTATCAAACCAAGTTCAATGTTTTCCAATCCTGCTTTTAAAATCCTAAAATAATCTTCCAAATCAAGAACCTCGTCACCTAAAACCTCTATTAACTCTTCAAACACTTGGATAACTGCTTGGTAAATTTGAGAATGCTCCCTTTCTTCTTCAAAGTTAGCACATTCCCTGGCTTCTTCAGCCCAATCTAGAAGTTTTATGTTAACTTCTAATTTTTCTAAAAGTTTATAGATGACTGTCGTTTTATCAGCAACAGTTTTTGCTTTCTTCAGTGAGTTATGAAAGTCTAATAACACTTCTTGGACCATTTCTTTAGTTTCGTTTATGTATGCAATTTCACACTGTTCCCAATAACTTAATTCGTTATCCTCTCCCAGTGTTTTTTTCCTTCTATAACTCCAAGAAGTCTGCTGCAACCAGGCTTTACCTCTAATACCATGAGCTAAGCAGTAGTTTTCAAGTCTATCTACTGCATCTCTATCTAATGTAAAAAAGTCGGTTTTTAGTAATCTAAATAAAGGCTCAGCGGACCAATTTTCAAAAACTGTTTCCATGCTTGAAATGACCAATTCTATAAGTGGATGGTGAATCATTGGTCTTTTTTTATCCATAAAAAAAGCTACGCCATAATGATTAAACGTTGTTTCTATCAACTCTTGGTATCCTTCAAAATCTCTAAAAATCACAGCAATTTCTCTCCATCTATAACCTTTGTTCCTAGAAAGATGCAATATTTCCCTGGCTATACCTTCAACTTCCGCCCTGGGATTTACTGCCGAAGCAATTTCAATATGCTGTATCTTCTGATTGTACGGAGGCATCTGAGGATTATAATAGTGCTTTTCCAAATAGGCCAAATCCGGTGAAATTAAAAATCTATATGGAACATTTTCGACCGGTAAATTTAAGGTTTCAATAATCGGCTTCTTTAATTTTTCACACATAGCTACTATTTTTACGTAGGTTTCTTTAGTTATATAAAAACAGTCCTCATCCTCTAAATATCTGTCTAAAGTCTGAGTATCTATGCATAAAGAGATATTTACCTGCTTAGCATTTTTTATAATTTCCTCCAACAGCTTATATTCTTGAGGTGTAAAACCTGTGAAATCATCAATCCAAATCTCAGCATCTTTAATAAAATTACACTGGCTTATTTTATCCGCAAGGTTTGTAAGATAGTCATCGGGATCTAAATATTTGTCCCCTAAATAAGTTTCAAATTCTTTATATAAAATGCTTATATCCCTTAGCTTTGCACTAAGAAGCCTATATTCGTCCATATCAAAAAAACCTGCAACGCCCCTTAGCTGCTCAGGAGTAATTAAATAGGCTTTCATCTCTGACAAAGTTTTTGACAACATATCTAAAAACCCNNGCTGTTTGGNTGCTTGAGNAAANACCTGNAAATNCCCTTTTTTGTCGTCCAGCAGCTTCTTTAAAACCATTTTTTTGCCAAGATCCCCTATAGGTTTGCGTGTTTCTCCGCCTATTTCCCGAAAAACCCTCCAGGCCAACCTGCGAAAACTTAAGACCTGCACACCCATTATACCCCCTAGCCCTGGGGTACAAGCAAGTTCCTTTTCAAGTTGAAAGGTAGCCTGTTCCGGAACTAAATAGAGCAAAGGAGGTCCCCCCGGCTTATNATTCAATTTTTCTCGTATACTCTTAAGGCAGTATTCTGTTTTACCTGAACCTGCAACGCCGAGAATAAATCTTACAGCCAAGCTGTCCTCATCCCTTTCCAGCTACCGATAGATTGTCTTTAATTTCTTTCTGATACACTCATATGATGGTATTATATCATTTTATCGAAAATGATATAATGTAGTTTGTGCTAAAATCAAATAGTATTTTATTGTAAATATATGTCATTTATGATATTGTATGGATTAGGCAATCGAATGTTGCAGAGTGGTTGTCACCTTCATTTCCTAACGGGAGGTGATGCTATGTCTACATATGAAGCATTATCATTGATGATTTTGTTTTCTATGTTAGTAATAGCTATCCTGACCTTCGGGATAAAAAAATAACCACCCTGCATATGCACTGCAGAGTGATTAAATAAATTAAATCCTCTCGGTGACAACCGCATCTTGCGGATTCGATTGCCTATACCTATATTATATCATTTTACAATAAATAGTAAACAATTATTTTATTTCATTTATCTCTCCCTAAAGTATTTCATTAACCCATTATAATTCCCAGGATTTTGTGTATGCTTTGTGTTCTGAAGTACCAAAGGTTTGAGCTTGCTCCTTTCGTACTCCTATTTTTCTATCTATTTCTCTTAAATCATTCTGTATCTTCTTTTGATTTTCTTCAAGTTTATCCATATAGTTTTTTAACTTGTCCATCTTGCCTTCTAATCCTACTTGACCAACCTTAATAGATTCTACCTCAGATTTAATAGATTTTATCTCAGACAAAATTTCTTGAAGGATTGTTTCCATCATCAAGACCCCCTTTAAATATTCGTTCTGGCTATAGGTTGCTTTTTGGTTAAATGCAACGGATTTTTAAAATGTTTTTGAGAAACTACAACTTCAACCTCTCACGCAAAAGATCTTCTAAATTTGGTTCTCCAATTTCTTGTAGTTCGTAACTAACTCTTACTGCCGGTTTGTCAATCTTTATTATACGTCTAAGGTCTATGGGGGTCCCTATTACAACTACATCAGCTTCGGCTTTTGCTATTGTTTCTTCTAACTCATCCATTTGTTCCTTACCATAACCCATGGCAGGCAGAACATTTGATAGATGATTATAATCATTAAAAGTTTCACGTATGGTACCTTGTGCATAAGGTCTTGGATCAACCAGTTCAGCTGCACCATATTTCTTTGCTGCAATGGCACCTGCACCATAAGCCATATCTCCGTGGGTCAAAGTTGGACCATCTTCTACTACAAGAACCTTTTTACCTTTTAAAATTCCATAGTTTTCTACGAAAATAGGTGATGCTGCATCCACAATTACTGCATTTGGGTTAGTGTTTTGGACATTGCTACGAACCTTCTCTACATTTTCAAGGGAACTTGTTTCAATTTTATTGATTATCACAATATCTGCCATTCTTAGATTTGCCTCGCCCGGATGATAATTCAGCTCATCTCCGGGTCTGTGTGGGTCAACAAGGGTTATATGAATATCCGGCTTAAAAAACGGCACATCATTATTTCCCCCATCCCAAAGCACTACATCTGCTTCTTTTTGGGCTTGGTTAAGTATCTCTTGATAATCAACTCCTGCATAAACAATAAAACCTTTTGCTAAATGAGGTTCATATTCTTCTCTCTCTTCTATAGTACAGTTATGTTTTTCTAGGTCCTCATAGGAAGCAAAACGCTGGCAAATCTGTTTTTCAAGGTCTCCATAAGGCATAGGATGGCGAACCACTACTATTTTTTTGCCTAACTTCTTTAACAATTCTGCAACTCTACGTGTAGTTTGACTTTTACCTACACCTGTTCTTACAGCACAAACTGCCACAATCGGGGCAGTACTTTTTAACATAGTTGCATCAGGTCCCATTAAGCGAAAATCAGCTCCCGCCGCTAAAGCAGTAGAGGCTTTTGCCATAACTGTATTATGGGATACATCACTATAAGCAAATACTACCTGGTTAACTCCATGTTCCTTAATAAGTGAAACTAAATCTTTTTCGTCATAGATTGGAATACCTTGAGGATATAGTTCTCCTGCTAAAGAGGCTGGATATTTTCTACCATCAATATTTGGAATTTGTGTAGCTGTAAATGCTACTACCTCATAGCTATCATTATTTCTAAAGTAAGTATTAAAGTTGTGAAAATCTCTTCCTGCTGCTCCCATTATTATTACTTTTTTTCTCATTTATCTGCCTCCTCTTTAAATATTCTTAAAAATACTTGCATAATAACTTGCAGTTTTTCAAGTATTTTCTTATAACCCGGTTATGTTAATTATATTCTCCTAATGGCAAACTCAGGACAAACTGGATGACAATAACCACAAAGTATACATTTATCATCATCTACTATTACCTTTTTATCTCTTATTTCCAGAGCATTATTAGGACATGCTTTTAAGCAAATTCCACATTTTTTACAGAGAACATCCAAAACACATATTTTTTTGACATTTTTTAATACAGGCATCATATCAGAACTTACAATTTCATCATTAAATATTTTTAGATTTAATTTAAGCTCTTCCTCATCTATCATACCTACAGCCATTGAATGAATTCCCTTAAGATTTCTTACAAAGCTGACTGCATCAAAGAATTGATCTATTAATGTTCCCCCTGCCAAAGCCTTCATTGCATATATTCCTTTACCAGCTAAGGCACATTTTTCAATAGCTTTAGCCATATCTGCAGCAGTACCATTTAGTATACCTCTGCCGGTCATATTAATTAAAGGATGTATCACATCAATTTCAGGTTTAGTTGATGCCAGTTCCACCACTTCAACATTATGAGTAGCTATCCCCGCAGCACGAACATAGCCCTTTTCCTTATAGTCTAGGATACACTGCAAAGCTTCTGCTCTCTCTTCAAAAACTTTAGTAGTTACCCTAGCTGCATGTAGATGGAAGACATCAATTACATCTCTGTTTAAAGCCTTAAGAGCTCCTTGAATAGCGTTTTCCATGCCTTTATAATCCGGTGCAAAAGATTTTGAAACTATAACAACTTCACCTGAAAAACCTTTAGTTCCTTTTAAAATATGCTCATAGGTTCCATACAGCTCAGCCGTATCCAGGAAATTGATACCATTTTCCAGAGCTTGCCTAATCAAGATACCTCCCTTTTCCGGAGAGATATTTGCCTGTAAAGGACCCATGGGCAAAACCCCAAAACATAATTGAGAAACCGAGATATCTGTTAAGCCTAGTTTGTTATATTTCATTGCATATACCTCCTACATGATACACCATTTCATTTATTTTATCATAAAACTTTAAAGGTTGTATCCTGGTTTTTTGCTAGAAGCCTAAATTCCGCACTCAATTAACATATACACAGCTTAACCCTTGTCATTACAAGCTTTGTGAAGTGCAATTGCCAAATGTATATTATATATTATCATATACATTTGTTTTATCGTTTACAAAAGCCATTGCCACAGCTAACTTTATACGTGTATATGTTAAACGTATGCGGAATTTAGGTAGAAGGATAAGAAATTTAAACCCAGGTGGCAGGGTGCCTTCCTGGGTCGCTTTCTAAGATTATCCAAAAACAACTGTTGAATCAAGGAATAAAAAGATCAGGATAGCAACTATAAAGCAGTAAGCTGCAAAGTATACCAATTTGCTCTTTTTCAAGAAATCAATTAACCAAATGATTCCTATCATAGAAAAAACAAATGTTGCAGCAAAAGCTACTATTAGAGGACCAAAACCAATCTCCGCCCACATACCGGCACTTACATCCCCAAATGCCAGAACCGATGCACCGAGTATTACAGGTATCGCCAGCAAGAAAGAATATTTTACTGCAGTTTCTCTGGATAAACCTACCCACAAGCCGGAAATTAGAGTAAGTCCTGAACGTGAAAGTCCTGGTAAAACAGCTATGGCTTGTGCTAAACCTACTACAATTGAATCAAGAAATGTCATGTCCTTTTCTATCCTGCTACCATACTTGTGAAAACGTTCAATAAAAATTAAAAGACAGCCCGTAATTGTAAGAGCTACTGCTATAAAATTCGGTGATTTCATGAAATCCATACTCAAATCTTTAATCAAAAGACCCAAGCCACCAGTAATAATTGTAGCTACAATTATATATAATCCAAAATAAAAGTGAACCTTATTTACCTGATTTTTTTCTTTAAAATAAGAGAAAAATCCTGAAACTACCTGCACTAAATCTTTTCTAAAATACAATATAATAGCCAAAACCGAAGCCTGGTGCAGAAAAACTTCAAAAGCCAAACCTGGAAATTCATAGCCTAGAATAATAGCAGTTAAAATAATATGAGCTGTACTGGAAATTGGCAGAAATTCTGTAATACCCTGAACAACTCCAAATATAATAGCTTCTAAATAACTCATAATATACTTATTCTCCCTCATCTGCTTCTTAAATAAAAGCATATATTTAGTAAAACTTTTGCCTCGTATAGTATAGCACAGAATAATATCCTTAACTATAAACAAATTTTTAGTTTTTTAACACCTGTCACTCTGAAAATCCTGAAGAATCTTTCAGGAAGGTTCTTCGTTACCTTCAGAGTGACAAGTAGGGGAAAATATGTTCAATCTGGCACCCCGGGAAATAACCTCTCAACTACAGTACCGCTGCCATTAGACCTTTCTGGGCATGCATTCTGTTTTCTGCTTGATCAAAAACTACTGAGTTCGGACCATCTATAACTTCTGCAGTAATTTCTTCGCCTCTATGGGCTGGTAAACAATGCATTACTAGAACATCTTTTTTAGTTCTCTTTAATATTTCAGAGTTAACTTGGTACTTATTAAATACCTTTAGTCTTTCTTGTGTTTCTTTTTCTTGCCCCATACTGGTCCAAACATCTGTATAAACAATATCTGATCCCTCAATTATATCCTGTAAATTATTATCTATAATTACTTTAGATCCATTTTTTTTAGCAATGGATTTTGCATCTGCAACTATAGATTTTTCCGGTTCATACCCCGATGGTGCCACAACAGCAATATCCATACCAACCATAGCACATCCTGTAAGCAATGAATTAGCAATATTATTTCCATCACCTATATAGGTCATTTTCAAACCTTTTAATGTACCCTTCTTTTCCTTGATTGTAAGTAAATCAGCAAGTATCTGACAGGGATGTAATAAATCAGTCAAACCATTAATAACCGGAATACTGGCATTATCCGCAAGTTCAATAACAGTTTTATGAGAAAATGTTCTAATCATGATACCATCCAAATAACGAGAAAGGGTTTTTGCAGTATCTCCCATAGTCTCTCCCCTTCCAAGCTGCATATCGTTTTCACTTAAAAAGATTGGATATCCTCCAAGTTGTACCATTCCCACTTCAAAAGATACCCTTGTTCTTGTTGAAGATTTACTAAAAATCATACCTAAGGTTTTACCTTGTAATACAGGATAAGGTTCTCCTTTTTTAGTCTTATCCTTGATATATGTTGCCAGGTCCATAATATAAAACAATTCTTCCTCAGAAAAGTCTGTTAAACATAAACAGTCTCTACCCTTTAAACCTCCGGCTATTTTTTCATTGAATTCCATGTTGTTCCCTCCATATTACATTAAATGTAATGTCAATATATTATATTGCTAGAATTTACTTTTTTTCATCTCCAGAAATAATACTCTTAAATATTTCCACAGCCTCATCAACTGTTTGCTTATCAACAGTTAAGTTTGGTAAAAATCTTACAACACTTCCACCGGCAGCACTTAAAAGCAACCCTTTCTCCATTGCTTTTTTTACTATCGGCAAACTTTCACCTTCTATTTCAACACCAATTAGTAATCCTAATCCGCGAACTTCTTTAATTATCGGATACTCTTTTTTAAGCTCATTTAGCCTATCTATTGTATAGTTACCTATAGCTGCAACATTTTCAAAAAATCCTTCCCTAAGCATAATCTCTAATACGATTTTACCTGCCGAACATGCCAGGAAATTTCCTCCAAAAGTTGAAGCATGGTCTCCTGGGCCAAATGACTGTGCCACCTCATCCACAGCCAGCATGGTGCCTATTGCGGTACCATTACCTAAGGCTTTAGCCAGGGTCATTATCTGAGGTTTTATTCCAGAATGTTCATAAGCAAACAATTTTCCTGTTCGGCTCATACCACATTGTATCTCGTCCACAATTAAAAGCAGATCTTTTTCTTTACACAACTGCTCAATTTCTTGCAAGTACTTGTTGTGAGCAACGTGTACTCCACCTTCTCCTTGGACAGGTTCAATCATAACAGCACATGTTTTTTCTGTGATAGCAACTTCTAAAGCTTTTATATCGTTAAAAGGTACATATTTAAATCCATCCAGTAAAGGAGCAAAACCCTTTTGTACTTTTTCTTGTCCTGTAGCTGTAAGAGTTGCCATGGTCCTTCCATGGAAAGAACTTTTCATGGTAATTATCTCATATCTATCTGAGCCATACTTGTTGTTAGAATACTTTCGTGCAAGTTTTATTGCTCCTTCATTTGCTTCTGCTCCACTATTAGCAAAGAATACCTTATCAAAAACACTATTTTCCACCAGAAGTTTCGCAAGTTCAACTTGTGGCTTAATCCAATAAAGATTAGAAGTGTGTCCCAATTCTTGGGCTTGTTTATACATAGCTGCAGTTACCTCAGGGTGACAATGTCCCAAAGAAGTAACAGCCAAACCTCCAACAAAGTCTATATATTGTTTTCCATCAGCATCCCATATTTTGCTGCCATCTCCTTTTACCAAAGCAATTGGAAATCTACCATAAGTATTCATCACATATTTTGTACCAAGCTCTAAAATTTCGCTATTATTCACCTTTTCACCCCGATTCTAAGTTCAATTAAAAATTTATAACTCCACCATAGTTCCTACACCTTCATTTGTAAAGACTTCCAATAAAGGCGAGTGGGGAACTCTGCCATCTATGATATGCGTCTTTTTCACGCCACCCTTAAGTGCCTGGATGCAACATTGGATTTTGGGAATCATTCCTCCTGAAATAACTCCCTTTTCCATAAGTTCAGGAACTTCCCCGGCACACAATACTGAGATTAAAGAATTATCATCGTTTCTATCCCGTAAGATACCCTTTACATCAGTTAGTAATATCATCTTATCTGCTTCCAAGGCCTTGGCCATTTCTCCGGCTACATAATCAGCGTTAATATTGTAACTTTGGCCACTATCATCTACCCCTATAGGAGAAATAACAGGTATATAACCTTGTTCAATAACTGATTTTATTATCTCAGGGTTTATCTTTTTCACATCGCCAACATAACCCAAATCGTGAGTTATAGTCTCTCCCTCATCGTTTTTTGAAGTAACTATATGAGGAATTGCCTCGATTAGTTTACCGTCCTCTCCACTAAACCCTAAAGCCTTACCTCCGCTACGGGTAATAGAACCAACAACCGATTTGTTAACCTTACCCACCAAAACCATTTCCACAACTTCCATGGTCTCAGCGTCAGTTATTCTAAGTCCGTTTATAAAAGTGGACTCTTTGCCAAGTTTGTCAAGAAGTTTATTTATTTCCGGTCCGCCTCCATGGACTATTACCGGATTCATTCCTACATATTTCATTAGTACGCAATCCTTTGCCACGGCTTGTTTTAACTCCTCGTTTATCATAGCGTGACCACCAAATTTTATTACTATTGTCTTCCCGTAAAACTCCTTAATATATGGTAAAGCTTCAACTAATACATTGGCTCTTTGTAAAGGTGTAATATCCATTTATTTTAACATCCTTTCATGAACGATAATCAGCATTTATTTTTACATAATCATAAGAAAAATCACAAGTCCAAGCAGTAGCCTCAAAAGTTCCCATATTCAAATCAACTATGAGACTTATATCTTTTTGGTTTAAAATATTTCTGGCATTTTCTTCACTAAAAGCAAGCCCCATACCGTCTTTCATCATTTGCTCTTTGCCTGCACTTGATTCAATATACATTTCTACAGTGTCAGGATTAAAGTTAGCTCCGGAATATCCTACTGCAACCATCACTCTACCCCAATTTGCATCTTCACCAAAAATTGCTGTCTTTACCAATGCCGAAGTTGTAACACATCTGGCAGCTTTTCTGGCATCCTTTATTGATAATGCGTTTAAAACCTTTACAGTAATAAATTTAGTTGCACCTTCCCCATCTCTCACAACTAGTTCAGCTAGTTTGAAACAAAGGGCTGATAAGGCTTTTGTAAGTATGTGATAATCTGCATTTTTTTCGGTAATAGGTTTGTTTCCTGCAAGCCCATTTGCTAATACTAATACCATGTCATTCGTGCTTGTGTCACCATCTACAGATATCATATTAAATGTCTCATCAACTGCTTCTAACAACGCTTCCTGAAGAATATCAGGACTGATTGCCGCATCTGTGGCAATAAATGCTAACATTGTAGCCATATTGGGATGAATCATACCTGAACCTTTGGCTATACCACCTAATTTCACAATTTTTCCGCCTATTTCCACTTCAACTGCTACTTCTTTTGGAAAAGTATCGGTAGTCATTATTGCTTCCGCTGCATCACCTGCATTATTAACAATTAAAGCAGCACACGCTTTTTTGATGCCTTGTGATACTTTGTCCATAGGCAGTTGAACGCCTACTACACCAGTAGATGATACTAAAGCCTCTTGTTGGTCAATATGTAGTTCCTCTGCCAATATTCTAGTCATTTCTTTTGCATTTTCAAATCCCAATTTACCGGTACACGCATTTGCATTGGCACTATTTACTATAATAGCTCTGCAAAAACCACCAGAGTTTTCTATATGCTCTTTTGTAACTAATACCGGAGCTGCTTTAACTGCATTTTCTGTAAATACTCCGGCTGCTGCAGCTTTTACTTCGGAGTAAATTACTGCAAAATCCTTTTTTACTTTTTTAAGTCCACCATGAATACCTGATGATTTTATTCCTTGAACAGTTGAGATCCCGTTATCAATAAATTTATATTCTACCATAATTAAAACCCCCTTGTGGTTCAATTGACAGTTGATAATTGACAATTGACAATTGAAAATATTTACAACCAAATAACAACTTTTAGTGAAAGATGACAATAACTTAAGGTTGTTGTCATTTATACTTATGTTATGGATAAATGGTTAGATTTTGGAGTGCTGTGGTTTCATCTATTCCCAGAGCTATATTCATATTTTGTACAGCTTGACCTGAAGCACCTTTGATTAGGTTATCAATTACTGAAGCTACAATAATTCTATTGTTTCTTGCATCTACTTTAAAGTTTATTAAGCAGTTGTTACTGCCGGATACCCATTTTGTATGGGGCCATACTCCTTCCGGAAGTATCCCTACAAAGGGCTTATTTTGGTAAAATTCATTATATAGTTGTCGGATTTCAGTCTCGCTAATATCTTTTATCAAAGTAGCATAACATGTACTTAGTATCCCTCTGTTAATGGGAACCAGTTGAGGTGTAAAAGTTATAGTAACCTGGTTTTCTGCAATAAGTGATAGTTCCTGCTCAATTTCCGGTGTATGCCTATGTTTAGCAACTCCATAGGGATTGATGTTATCACTGGCACTGTTAAAGTGTGTTACAGCATTTGCCTTCCTGCCGGCACCGGATACTCCTGATTTAGAGTCTACTATTATACCCCTAGGTTCAATTAGTCCACTAGAAAACAATGGAGACAAGGCAAGAATGGCACTTGTGGGATAACAGCCCGGGTTAGCAATAATCTTGGCACCTTTTATCTCTTCTTTGTATAGCTCAGGAAGACCATAAACTGCTTCCTTTAATAAGTGAGGTGCTTTATGCTCCGTTTCATACCAGGAAGTATAATTTTCTATTTCTTTTAGTCTAAAATCTGCACCCAGATCTATTATTAATTTTTCTTTTTCATAACCCTTTAAAGCTACTCCTGAGGAATAACCATGAGGAAGGGCTAAAAATAGAATATCACATCGTTCCAGTGCTTTATCAATATGAAACTCTTCAAGTTTCATATTAAAATCCCAACCTATACTGGGGTAAATTTCATTTAGTCCCTGACCTACAAAGGTTTCAGAAGTTAATAATTCTAATTCTACATGGGGATGCCTCAGTA
>JGI20163J15578_10000351_pt1 | contig 19167 bp, 17 predicted proteins | sample TergutCu122P1_FD_15578 | JGI IMG/M metagenome (IMG submission 15578)
TTAGCATCGTGCAACGAGAGTCTTCACTCCGTAGCTCCGAAGTCACACGAATGGGATATGGCAGACTGAGAGCGCCTTCCGACGGCGTGAACTGTATCTGTTGATCGTCAAATAAAAAAAGTTATGTCAGAAAGAGGTTGACAGGCTTTCTTAGATATGATATCATAATGATATCTAAAAGATAATGGATAATCGAAAAGGAGGGTTGTACGATGATGCTACAGAAGATTGAAGAGAAGGTCTTACGTCCAATGAGTGGTTTTGTTATGTTGTTTGTGATTTTAATTGGTTTTATCCTGTCTACCTTTGGATTTGTTTTATCGGTGATTCGCTTGGCGGATAGCGGTGGGACAGGAGCCGGTATATTGATGGCGATTTCGATTGTTGGTTGGATTGTTTTTTCCATTTTGTGTGCCGGGTTAAAAGTGGTTCGTCCTAATGAGGCGAGAGTATTCACCTTGTTTGGGGCATACTACGGCACCGTAAATAAGTCAGGATTCTTTTTTGTAAATCCGTTTTGTATTTCCTTTAGCCCGGAAGCCAATGCGGCAAAAGCCGAAGCGGAGCAACGCACGAAGGATGCCATGAAGCAAGGGAAACTAGAGGGGGGGACCGGTACGTTCGGGATATCCCGGGCTATTTCGCTAAAGTTAAATGCTTGTGACAATGGCTTGCAGAAGGTTAATGATGTGTTGGGGAATCCGATTATGATTGGGGCAGTAGTAATATGGCGGGTAGAAAATCCCACTCAGGCAGTGTTTGCGATTGAGAATTACAAAGAGTTTATTAGTATGCAGAGTGATTCGGCTGTGCGAAATGTAGCAAGACTTTATCCCTATGATGTATTCAATGAGGAAGAGACCGACGAGAGTATGACCGAAAAAACCCTACGTGGTAGCTCTCAGGAAATTGCCGAGACGATGAAAACAGAACTCCAGCAACGAGTGGAAAGCGCCGGCTTGGTGATTGAAGAAGTGCGGATTACCCATCTTGCTTATGCGGAGGAAATTGCCGCTGCGATGCTACAAAGACAACAAGCCGCCGCTATTATTGCAGCGAAACAAAAGATTGTCGACGGTGCAGTCGGTATGGTGAAGATGGCTGTGGACAAATTGGGAGAAGACGAGGTCATCGTTTTGGATGAAGAGAGAAAGGCCCAGATGGTTTCCAATCTGTTAGTCGTTCTCTGTGGCAGCCGTGACGCCCAACCGATTGTAAATAGCGGATCAATTTTCTAGTAAATCCGAATTGAGTAGAGGCGATTCTTAGCCTACCTACTCGCTGTGCGAGGGGCGTTTTGGTAATAAACTGATTATGCTCCTCAGTGCGTAAGAAGGGAGTGTCTCTAAGCAATGGATGTTAATAAGCGAGAAGAGAAGCTCCAAGAACGACTGGAGCAGATTAAACAATTAGAAGCAGAAATCAAACAACGAGAAAAAGTACTTAAGATGAAGGAAAAAGAAAAAAAGCAGGTACTGCTACGTCTTGCCCCCTCTTTGTGGGAGCAGGTGGCCGCTTTGGCAGAGGAAAATTACCGCTCCATCAATGGGCAAATAGAGTATATCCTAAGTGAAGCGGTGCGAAAGCGGAAAAATAAAAATTCGAATGAATGATATAAAAGGGTAAATCGTTTTGATTTGAGCAGTACAATCTCCCCATTGCGGATGGTTGTACTGCTTTTCGATGGAGACGATTTTCATCGATACGCCGCAAGATGACAAGAGATTGACTCGCATTGAGCAACTAAAATTCAATCCCATACAATTACATGAACCGGTGAGCATCTGCGAGTGTTTAAGGAGGTTCCTAAGGGGATCCACTAAGGGGATTCATTGATAGAAAAGAGTTGAAAAAATTGCTGTATTGTTATATGATGATACAAGAGTCAAAAGGTCATTATTTCATGCTTGTGTGAAAGGGAACCTCCTTGAACACTCTTAAGTTGCTCGTTGATTCAAGGAGTATCGTCGATAAAGCTGACTCAATTAATGACTTTGGGTCGCCAAAAACACATGCGAGGGAACAGGAGCATAGCGACTGCAGGTTCCCGAGATGAGAAAGTAGTTACATTAAATCACGAGGAGATTAGATTAAATGAAGTTTAGGAAGATAGCACTAAGCCTATTGTTAATTATTTTACTAGGAAGTTTATTTACAGGATGCACCGCTAATCCGGAAGATTTGATGCGAGAGCAGCTGGAAGCGTTGGATAACACTTCTTACCGTGACATCAGTGACTGGTTGGAAGAAGAAGGTGCCGCCGAAGAGTTTGACTCGATTAGAAAAAATTTTGTGATTGTTGATGAGGATGGAACAAGACTAATTCGAAGACCCAGAGGTCCGATGGGCAATGAAGCGCGTTTTATAGAATGGTCGTTCACTTTAGAGGACAATCAGCTGACCTTAGAATTTGTATATCTTACCATGGAAGATTATGTCAGAAGTCAATTGCGAGGTGTAGCTTACACTTCTTTGGCGGAGATTTCATACTGGTTAGACAATTTTGAAGCAGATGAAGATTTTTTAATCTATGTATGGAGTGTTGATGAAAACGGCGAAGCAATTGATACCGGGATTATTGATGATGAAGAACGCTTTGTCGAGTGGAGCGTTTCCTTTGGTGAGGGTATTGTTAATTTCGATCTCATGTACTTAGATCCGGGTAGCGAATTGCTTGCTCTGTTGGATGACTTGGATCGGACCTCCTATTCAGATATTAAGCAGTGGTTAGCAGAAGCAGAAGAACAGGATGAACTATTTGTCTTTGTTAGTGCTATCGATGAAAGAGGTGATTGGCTTGGCTCTTCTCTCCTAGATAACGAAGCTCTATTTATCGAGTGGGAGGTAGATATAGAAGATGGACTGTGGGTAGAAGTTTACATTTTTTACTATTCAACGAGTTCTTTTGGTTTAGGAGAAACCTTCCTGTTAGATGGTATAGAAGTGACTTTCGGCACAGCGTTGATGTGGCGTGAAATCACCGATTCTTGGTCTCGAGATTATCAGGCGATATATTTTATGATTGAAGTGACCCTGGAAAATGTTTCTGATAGTACCCAGCGATTCAATTGGGCCAGGAAATTTGGCCCGGCCGGAACGGAATTAGAATCCATTTGGGGAGAAGAAGATAGTATTGAAGGGTCACAATTACGTGCCGGTGCGACCCAAACAGGTTATATCCTTTTCCGATATGACGGTGGTGGTGTATACGCCGCCGAATTCGATATTTGGCCATTTACTACCGAAGTAGTTTTTTATGTCGATAGTGCTGACCGTCCTGTACCGGAACCAACCACAATTCAGGATGTGATTGACCTCATTTTAGCGGAATACATGAATTATGCCGAGGATGAATTTGAAGGTATCTTGGAAATAAGCATGGAAGCAAGAGGCGAAAATGAAGTTGCCTTAATTTACACCTTGACGGTAGAGTTGACAGACGCTGAACGAGATGCTCTTGGTGAGATACTGGGTGAGGAGTTGACAGCTGTAGAAGGTGATATTGAACCAATCGCCCTTGTTTTTATGATCGAATTGGGCGTTGATGAGTTTACCATTATCGTGATTTATCGAGATATTGCCGGAGAAGAAGTGTACAGTCGCCCATTACATTTTGAGCGGTAAGGACAAATATTTTGTGTACTTAAGACATACAAAAGGGGTATGGGGAAAAGAATCTTCATGACCCCTTTCGTAGGTATTACGCACTAGAATCAGGAGAAAAAATGGAACGAAATAGAGAATGTTGGTGTGGCAGTGGAGTGAAATTTAAAAAATGCCATCAAGCGATCGAAGAAAAAATGAAAATGCACGCCCGCCGAAAGGAGATTGTTCCCAAGCGAAAGCTATTGAAAACTAGGGCCCAAATCGAAGGAATTAAAAAGAGCGCTGCGGTCACGATGTTAATTTTAGATAAGATTGGTGAAGTGATATGTTCCGGTATGAGTACCGAAGAGATTAATACATTAGTTCATGAAACCACCATCAGCCATGGGGCAGTGCCGGCCCAACTTGGCTATCAAGGATATCCCAAAAGTGTATGCACTTCTATTAATAATGAAGTATGTCATGGTGTACCCGATGCTCAGATTATTTTGCAAGAGGGAGACATTATCAATGTGGATGTGTCGACGATGTTAGACGGATATTATTCGGACGCCTCACGGATGTATAAGATTGGTGAGGTGTCCGAGCGAGCAAACCGGTTGATTCAAGTGGTTGAAGAGTCTGTTGAGTTAGGCTTAGCTCAAGCAAAGCCCTGGGGGCATCTAGGCGATATTGCCGATGCCATAAACAGTCATGCCAAAGCGCATGGCTATTCAGTAGTAGTGGATATTGGCGGTCACGGAATTGGGCTGGAATTTCACGAAGATCCATTTGTTAGTTATGTGACCGAAAAAGGCAGTGAGATGTTGCTTGTTCCGGGGATGACCTTCACCATTGAGCCGATGATTAACGAGGGAACGGCGGATTTTTATGTCGATGAAGATAATGGCTGGACGGTATATACTAAGGATGGTGGACTGTCGGCTCAGATTGAATATATGGTGTTGATCACCGAAACGGGTGCAGAAGTGCTGGCGAGGTGATAACTTCTCTTTTGGAGTGATAAGTCAATACGAGGATTCAGCCCATGTGCAGGCTTGCAAGTGCTCACCCGGAGGCTGACTTGTAACCAATATATTACCGGAAAGGAGTTACCGATGTCCTATACAGCATTATATCGGAAATTTCGCCCCACCACTTTCGACGAAGTAAAGGGGCAAGAACATATTGTAACCACTTTGCAGAATCAAATCAAAGCAAACCGGATTGGTCATGCCTATTTATTTTGTGGTACCCGGGGAACCGGCAAGACGTCGGTGGCAAAAATTCTAGCCAAAGCAGTGAATTGCTTGCAGCCGGAAGCGGGAAATCCTTGTGGCAGATGTGTGATGTGCCAAAGTATTGCTAGTGGGGCCTCGCTGAATGTGGTAGAAATTGATGCGGCTTCCAACAATGGGGTGGACAATATCCGAGACATTCGGGAAGAGGTGAATTATCGGCCCGGTGAAGGACGATTTAAAGTGTATATCATTGATGAGGTGCATATGCTCTCAGCCGGGGCGTACAATGCCTTATTAAAAACCTTGGAAGAGCCACCGGAATATGTGATATTTATCTTAGCCACCACAGAAGTGCATCGGATTCCGGTTACCATCCTTTCGCGTTGCCAGCAGTACGATTTCAAGCGAATCACAGTGGATACGATAGTAAAGAGGATTTATGAGTTTCTGGCCATCGAAGAGGTGGCGGCAGAAGAGAAAGGGATTCGTTATATTGCTAAGGTGGCCGATGGATCTTTTAGGGATGCTTTAAGTTTATTGGATCAATGTATTGCCTTTCACATGGGGCAGGTATTGACCTATGAAAAAGTACTGGAAGTATTGGGCGCGGTGGATACAGATGTATTTGGTGAATTGTTGCGCCATACGTTAAATCGCAACGTTGGGGAAGTCTTAAGGTTGTTAGAGGACCTAATCATGGAAGGGCGTGAATTAACTCAAGTTGTTCAAGATTTTACTTGGTACTTAAGAAACTTGCTTTTGATAAAAACATCTGTTAATATGGAAGAAGATTCGACGAAGTCGGATATGGAAGCGGTGCTTGATTTGTCCGCTGAAAGTTGGTCACAAAGACAAGAAGAAGCGAAGGCGATTGCAGTGGATACACTTTTGCGTTACATTCGGATTTTTTCAGAAGTTGCCGGGCAGATTCGTTATTCCTCTCAGAAGCGGGTTTTGCTGGAGGTAGCCTTCATCAAACTGTGTGTGCCTGAGATGGAAACCCATCAAGACAGCCTGCTGGAGCGTATTCGTGGTTTAGAAGAAAAAGTGGCCGGAGGGTTGCAAGTGGTATCGGAGCAAGCGAGAAGTATCGATGGCGTAAGGGCATCTTCCCAAGAGAATCAGAGGGAGGGCGAAAATGCTTTTGCCGGGTCGGTGGCCTTAGTATCTCAAAGTTTGCCCACGGCAATTCCGGAAGATATTCAAGAAGTGGTAAAAATATTTCGCCCGGTGATTGTTCATGAGGTTGCACCAATTATGCGCAAGCCTTTAGCCAAAGCAAGATTAAGTTTAGGGGGCGGCAATCGCTTGCTAATTGTAATGGAAAATGCTACCGATGCGGAGATTGTAAAAGTAGCGGAGCGCAAAAGCGAAGTAGAGCGAATCATCCAAGATCATATTGGGAAACAGGTGGAGATTGAAATCCATTGCATGGAAGAAGAACGAGCCTTTGAGGATAGTTATGCAGATATCGAAAAGATTATGGCAAAAGAGATTAAAATGGAAATTATGATGGAGGATTAAAAGAATGGCAAAACGGGGAAAGTTTCAAGGTGGTGTACCGGGAAATATGGCGAATTTGATGAAGCAAGCCCAGAAGATGCAGCGTCAAATGGAGGAGCAGGCAAAAGAATTAGAAACCAAGGAATTTACGGCAACTGCCGGTGGGTCAGCGGTGGAAGTGACCATTTCCGGGAAACACGAAGTATTGCGGGTGAAATTAGCTGAAGAAGTAGTGGATCCGGATGACATAGAGATGTTAGAAGATTTGATTGTTGCCGCAATGAATGAAGCCTTACGCAAAATTGACGAAGAAAGCGGGATGGGAATGGATAAGCTCGCAGGAGGCCTAGGTGGAATATTATAGCAACCAAATCAGCCGACTGATTGAACAGTTGTCTTTGTTGCCGGGAATCGGCAGTAAATCGGCGCAGAGGTTGGCATTTCACATTATCGGCATGTCCAAAGAGCAGGTAAATAACCTCGCCAAGAGCATGATGGAAGCCAAAGAAAATGTGCAATACTGTGTCAGTTGTCAAACCTTGACCGATGGGGAATTATGCCCCATCTGTAGTAGTCCGCAGCGTGACGGGCAGATTATTATGGTAGTAGAAAACCCCCGTGATCTTGCGGCTTATGAGAAAACTAAGAAGTATAATGGAGTATACCATGTACTGCACGGAGCAATCTCCCCGATGTTGGGAATTGGCCCCGGTGATATTCGTTTAAAAGAGCTGATGGAGCGCTTACAAGGCGAGATAGAAGAAGTGATAATAGCTACCAATTCCAGCCTTGAGGGAGAAACCACGGCGATGTATATCAGCAAACTGATTAAGCCGGTGGGGATTAAGGTAAGTCGAATAGCCAGTGGTGTGCCGGTGGGCGGAGATTTAGAGTATATTGATGAGATTACCCTGCTTAGAGCCTTAGAGGGACGAACAGTATTGTAGCGCCCTTGACGATTGAATCTAAGGGGGATATAATATGATACAAGCGACAAAAGGTCATTATTTCATGCTTGCATGAAAAGGAACCTCCTTGAACACTCGCTATTGCTCGATGATTCAAGGAGTATCGTCGATAAAGCTGACTCAATTAATGACTTTGGGACTCGCAAAACACCCGATACGTAGTCCGATTAGGACGAATTTCGAATGTTTTGTAGGATTATGTGAGCACGTGGTGCGTAATAATCCGTATCATATACGATACAAGTAATAAAATGTAAAAACTGATGGATATTAGGACGAGGAGAAGATTGCATGAATAAGATCGAATTAATGAAAACAGCGAACGAAGTTCGGAAAGGCATTATTGACGCGGTGTACCATGCCAAAGCGGGGCATCCGGGCGGTTCTTTGTCAGCCGCGGATATCTATACCTATCTTTTTTTTGAAGAAATGAATATTGATCCGAGAGAACCTAGGAAAGCAGATCGAGATCGTTTTGTATTATCCAAAGGACATACTTCACCGGGGTATTATTCGGTGCTGGCTCACCGTGGCTTTTTCCCGGTCGCGGATTTGAAAACATTCCGTCATCTTGGCTCCTATCTACAAGGGCATCCGGAGATGAAGCACGTTCCGGGGGTAGATATGTCTTCCGGGTCTTTGGGACAAGGAATCTCGGTAGCCGTAGGGATGGCGGTGGGGGCAAAACTGGCTGGTGAAAACTATCGCGTTTATACACTGTTGGGAGATGGCGAACTACAAGAGGGGCAGGTTTGGGAAGCGGCTATGTTAGCGGCTCATCGAAAGTTAGATAATCTGGTCGTGATTGTAGACAACAACAATCTTCAGATTGATGGTCCGATTGATGAGGTGAATTCGCCTTATCCGATTGACGAAAAATTTGCCGCTTTTAACTTCCATGTCATTTCCATTAACGGAAATGATTTTGAAGAAATTGCCGCGGCCTTTAAAGAAGCTAAAACGGTTAAGGGAAAACCGGTTGCGATTGTCGCAAAAACACTGAAAGGCAAAGATGTTTCTTTCATGGAAAATAAAGCAGCTTGGCACGGAGTTGCCCCAAATGCGGAGCAATATCAAGTGGCAATTGCAGATTTAGAGAAAGTAGGTGAAGCATTATGTCAGAAATAAAGAAAATTGCAACCAGAGAAAGTTATGGTAATGCTTTAGTTGAATTAGGAAATGAGTATGATAATGTAGTCGTTTTAGATGCTGACCTAGCCGGCGCAACGAAAACCGGTGTATTTCTTAAAGCTTATCCGGATCGCCATATCAATTGTGGCATTGCCGAGTGTAATATGGTCGGGGTGGCGGCCGGTTTGGCTACCACCGGTTTCGTACCCTTTGCCAGTAGTTTCGCGATGTTTGCGGCGGGACGTGCCTATGAACAGATTCGCAATTCGGTAGGTTATCCGGAGCTAAATGTTAAGATAGGCGCAACTCATGCAGGGATTTCCGTCGGAGAAGATGGGGCTTCTCACCAGTGCAATGAAGACCTTGCCTTAATGCAGGTAATTCCCGGTATGGTTATTATTAATCCGGCCGATGATATTGAAGCAAAAGCGGCGGTAAAGGCAGCTTATGCTCATCAAGGGCCGGTATACCTTAGATTTGGCCGTCTGCCGGTGCCTGTGTTTAACCAACCGGACTACCAATTCGAATTAGGAAAAGGCGTGGTCTTGCGAGAAGGAAAAGATATGACCATTATCGCAACCGGATTACCCGTATCAAGTTGCTTAGAAGTGGCAGAACGATTAGCTGAAAAAGGCGTTGAGGCGAAGGTAATCAACATCCATACCATCAAACCTTTGGATCGTGAATTAGTCATTGCCGCAGCAAAAGAAACCGGCAAAGTGGTTACCGTCGAAGAACATTCCGTAATCGGTGGTCTTGGCAGTGCGGTATGTGATGTATTAGCCGAACATGCCCCCACCAAGGTGTTGAGAATCGGGATTCAGGATGTCTTTGGTGAATCCGGTCCGGCGTTGGCGCTGCTGAAAAAATATAAACTGGATGCGGATGGGATATATGAACAGATTACTGCATTTCTATAAACATAGCATATTTAACTTATTAANTTGGAGAAGGGTGTAATGGTTCAAGGGGAGCGAAGGAAAGCACATCTGAAATTAGCTGCGCCACAATCAGAAGAACAAATCCGATTGGCGAAGGCAATTCGAAGGCGCGCTCATTTTCAGCGATTCATTGGCTGGATCACCTCTTTAATCTTGCTGGGGATGATGGCTGTAGGGACTTATCTTGTTCTCATTAATCAATCTTTTACGAATGCTCGAACGTTGATGGTCCACGGCAGAATTACCTCGGAGCTAAACAGCTATGAGTATTTTACCGGTGGTTTTATTAAATATAATCGAGATGGCATATCCTTCTTAAATCGGCGAAATGAAGAACAGTGGTTTCATTTGCATCCGATGAATCAACCAATCGTAGACCGGACGGAAGATATTTTTGTAGTAGCGGATGCGGGGGATGATGTTATTTTGGTTTTCACCCGCCATGGGTTACGAGGCGAGATTGTTACATCCCATGGCGTGGAAAGATTATCTGTATCCGACCAAGGTATCGTTAGTGCAATTCTGCGAAATGAGCAAGAACCGATGATTTTAACATATGACTTGGTTGGAAATGTGTTGGTTGAGAACCAGCTTATGGTAAGTGTTCATGGCTACCCGATTGGGCTGCAAATGTCGCCGGATGGAGTCGTATTAGGTGTGTCTTACGTATTTTTAGAGGCCGGGGTACCGTCTACCAGGGTAATCTTCTATAATTTCGGACCCCTTGGCGAAGGGCTGATGAACCGGCAGGTGAATGAGGAGGTTTTTAGCGATACCCTGGTGGTAGATTTCCATTTTATGAATGATGATACCATTGTAGCGGTCAGTGACCGTTCGTTGATTCTCTATCGGGACCACCAGTTACCGGAAAAAAAGATGGTGATTGAGTTAGGGCAAGAAATCCGAAATGTATTTCATACCCAAAGTTATGTGGGAGTTGTACTTCTAAATGAGCAACGGACAGGATACAAAATCCGTTTGTTTGATACCGCCGGGGAGGAGATATTGGCCCGGGATTTCCCCGGAACATATAGTGAAGTCCACATGTTTGACAATGAGATTATGATGTTTGATGGAATCAATGTTTCGATAGTGAATACGGCCGGGATTGTTCGTTTTCGTGGAAGTTTAGAGGTGGATGTACAGTTTATCGCGCCCGCCCGTGGCATCAATAGCTATTATGTTTTCAGTGATGATGCCATGCAGGTGATTCATCTGACTTGGTAAAGTCAAATGAGTTAACTATCAAAGCATGCTTTCCGGCGCTGAGCAACTTAAGCAGCAATGAAACAGCAATGGAATAGTAATGAGGTGGTAATGAAATAGCAATGAAGTAGTAATAAAATAGTAATGAAATAGTAATAAAATAATGATGGAATAGCAATGAAGTAGTAATAAATTAGCAGTGAAATAGTAATGCGCAAGAAAAAAAGTGGAAAATTAAGACAACAAGGGAAAATAAGGAACTACATTTAAAGTAGGAGTAAAAGATATGGATAATTGGTTATTGATCATGGTGTTGGTGATATTTTTAATTTGCATTGTTATCGGGATACTGCGTGGGTTTTTGCGTCTCGCCGTATCCTTAGTAGCAATGATTGTGGCAGTTGCTCTGACCTTGCTAATTAATCCTTTGATTAGTAACTTTTTAATACAACGTACACCCTTAGGGAGCATCATTGAAGAAAATGTGCAAGGACAGTTCATTCCGGAGTTAACGATTGAAGAAATAGCTCAATTGGACTTGTCGGGAACGCCCTTTGCCGGGATGAATGAGGAGCAACTTAGAAATCAAAATATTAATCCGGCATATTTGGAAAATTATGGCATTACCCAGGAAGTTATCTTAGAAACGTTGGGGGATGTTCCGATACCCGTCCAAAGATATCTCATCGAAACAGCGCCAATTACCCGGTTTATGCAAGATATGTTGCTGGAACACAATGATGGGCACATTGGCGGACTTCACTGGCAGGCCTTAGAAGCACAGTCTTTCGCCCAGTATATTGGTAGTTTTATTGCTCGGACAACCCTACGAGTTGTTTCTTTTCTGATTAGTTTTGTTTTAGCATTTGTAATCATCAGAGCACTAAGTGCAGCAGTCGCAATCTTGGGAGACTTACCGACCACCGGAATCATAAATCGAATCGGCGGTGGTATCTTAGGGATAGGTATAGGCGTGATTATTGTCTGGTTAGGTTTCTTAATATTATCCCTATTATACGCAACCGAGCTTGGGATATTAATGGTAACTCAGATTGAGCAGAGTGACTTTTTGATGTATTTGTATGAAAACAACATGATTATGAATCGATTGTTGGCATTTTAGTACTTTTTCACTAAAAGAAAATGCAAAAAATGGTAGACAAGCAAAAAACAAAATGGTATAATTGTCGAGTCAATTCAATATTGATAAAAATATATTAACTATTCTATGAATGGAGGAACAAAGAAATGAAAAAGAAACGTTTACTAGCATTACTTGTGGCCGTGGTCATGGTGTTTGCTTCCCTTGCGCTTGCTGCGTGTGCAAACGAGACACCGGCTGATCCCGAACCAGCCCCCCAAGAGGAGCCGGCAGAGCCGGATGAGGAGCCGGCAGAGGAGCCGGATGAGGAGCCGGATGAGGACATCGGCGTAGGCGATGAGGTAATGCCGGAAGAACCCCCGGAAGCAGAAGAAGATGCCGCCGGTGGGACTTTGTTGTTTGCTACAACCGGAGTAGATGGTAGATTTACCCCGATTACCGCTTCAAATGTGTATGATGCTTATGTTAACTCTTTGGTATTTGATAGTTTGATCTCCAACGATGAGCAAGGCATTCCCTCACCATGGCTTGCAACTCATTGGGAAACTGACGAAGACCGTTTGGTCTATACCTTCTTTATTGATGAGCGTGCTACCTTTAGTGACGGTGCACCGGTTACTGCTCATGACGTAGAATTCACTTATAATGCTATTCTTCATGAAGATTATGATGGACCTCGTTCCTATGTTTGGGGGAACTTGGAAAGTGTTGAAGCTATTGACGATCATACTGTTGCCTTTACATTCATAGAAGCCGGTCCGGTAAATATCTGGACTGCCGGATATGGAATCGTACCAATGCACTTATATGACTTTGACGTATGGGATGATTTCCTAGATATGGAAATGTCTCCTGTTGGATCCGGTCGTTTCTTGTTTGATGAGTACAGACCAATGGAGTTTGTTCGTCTGATTGCAAATCCGAATCACTGGCATCCGGACAGAATTCCACAAGTAGATGAAATCTTAATGTTAGACATCGAAGATGAAATGCTTCTAGACGCGTTTGCTTTAGGGGAAATTCACTTTGCTCAACCTTCAACCACCATTGATAACTACAATGCCTTTATGGCACAAGATGGCCTAACTTTAGAGATTGTAACGGTTCTTGGCTATCAATATATGCAATTTAATACCTTGCGTCCAACTCTTGAAGACCATCGAGTACGTCAAGCATTGATGTATGCTTTGGATCGTGAAGCTTTCATCGATATTATTTTAGGTCCTATGGGCTCCTTGAATCCGGCAGGTTTGGCGGCGGCATCTTGGGCGTATCCACACGATGTAGAATTCAACTACTACTCTTTTGATTTAGACAGAGCGGCCGAATTGATGGAAGAAGCCGGCTGGGAAATGGGAGCGGATGGTGTTCGTGTCAATGCCGACGGTGTCCGTATGGAACTTGTCTGGCCGGTATATACCGAAGTACCATGGCCGGGCGTACTTTCTGAATTAGCCTATGACAGTTGGGGACAATTAGGAGTAGACTTGACCATCGAGTTAATGGACTTTGGTACTGTCCAAGCTCTTACCAGTGTTCCTCCTCCGGGCGAAAAAGACTTCTGTGTATATGTAATGGGATTCTCTTTGGCAATTGACCCTTCTCCTCACGGTGGAATCTTTGACTATACCAGAGCTTTTGGCGAAGGTGGCTTTAATGCATCGGGATTCTATCATGCCAGAGCGGAAGAATTAATCACGTTAGGAATGACAGAGTTTGACATGGACGTCCGCAGAGAAATCTATGCCGAATGGGCGCAAATTATGAACTACTATGTACCGACCGTAATTATCGCCAACAGAGGTGAGATGTGGGCCATTGCCGATGGTGTTCATGGCGTATTTGTAAATACTTTCCAAAACTGGACCACCAATGCACATAACATTACTGTACCACGCTAATTTAATAGAGCTATCTAAAATTAACTTTTCGTTTAGAAATGCCGGGAGCTTCTCGGCATTTCTAAACCTTGTTTAGGGAAAATTATGATCGACTAATAATCGAGTAGAAGGCAGCTTTAGCCTCTCTACTCGCTGTGTCAGGGTGATTAGCTACGTCATCGCCCTGTGTACATATAAGAAAACGAATATTGCGGTGAAAGAAGGGAATTTTATGCACTCGTATATTATCCGACGGATTCTACAGATGATTCCGGTACTTTTTATTATAATTATTATGGTTTTTGCGCTCATTGAGTTGGCCCCGGGAGATGCCACGGGGAATTTTATTGACCCAAGAATGAGAGCTGATGATCGAGCTCAACTGGCTGAGCGATTTGGTTTGAACGAGCCGGTTCATGTGCGTTTTGTGCGGTGGATAACCGCGGCAGCCCAAGGGGATTTTGGCCGTTCTTTCCAATACCGTCGCCCTGTGACAACGGTAATTGGCGGAATGGTGGCGCCTACTTTGGCTCTTTCCAGTTTAGCACTTATTATTTCCATGCTGGTGGGGATTCCCGCCGGTATAATCAGCGCCACCAGGCAGTATTCGGTGGCGGATAATAGTCTTACGGTGTTTTCCCTGTTGGGGTTAAGTATGCCGGCCTTTTTCTTTGGGCTTATTCTATTGCGTGTTTTTTCGGTATGGTTAGGGTGGTTCCCTTTATTTGGTTTAGCTGACATGACCTACCAGCCGGCCAATTGGTTCTTCTGGTTAATCCACCGTTTACATCATCTGGCTTTGCCTGCCATTGTCTTGGGATTGGGCGGAACGGCCACCTTTATGCGATATACTCGCTCTAGTATGCTAGAAGTAATCAAGTCGGATTATATCCGTACGGCCAGAGCCAAAGGAGTTAAGGAAAAAGTGGTGATTTATCGCCACGCTTTCCGTAATGCCTTAATTCCGGTTATTACCATGTTGGGATTTTGGATTCCCTCCTTGATTGGTGGTGCAGTTTTAACCGAATCTATTTTCCAAATACCCGGGATGGGTCGTTTGGCGGTGGACGCGGTCGGATTTCGCGACAATCCTCTGATTATCGCAATAACGGTTATGATTGCTGCTATTACTTTGGTTAGTATGTTACTTGCCGACTTGCTTTATGCCGTGGTAGATCCACGCGTTAGATACGAATAGAGAGGGGGAGAGCAGATGAGTACAACAGATGTAATAGCAATGAAAAGCACTAAGAAGCAGAAAGAGCGCTCTTTCTGGGGTGACGTTTTTCTCCAACTACAAAAAAATAAAATGGCGATGGCCAGTTTGATCATATTAATCTTGCTGGTACTGGCTAGTATTTTTGTACCAATTATATCCCCTTTTGACATAATCACCACAAACACAGATAATGTTCGACAGGCACCTGACGCGGTTCATTGGTTGGGCACCGATGATTTGGGGAGAGATATGCTGACTCGCTTTTTCTATGCCGGTCGAATTTCTTTAAGTATTGCTTTGTCCGCCACCGTTTTGACTTGTATTGTAGGGGTCGTCCTAGGCGGGATTTCGGGATATTATGGTGGTATTATGGACTCCATCATCATGCGTATCACCGAGGCCTTTCTAAGTATTCCTTTTCTTCTGGCTTGTATAGCAGTGGCGGGATTGATCGGAAACTCCATTCCCACCCTCATTAGTATTTTTACTATTTTAAGCTGGGCCGGTCTGGCTCGGATTGTCAGGGGCCAGATTCTGGGGCTTAGAGATTTAGAATATATGCAGGCCTGTGAGGCCCTTGGAATTAGTGACGCACGACGGATTTTCAAACATCTCTTACCCAACGTAATGGCCTATGTTATCGTATTTGCGACCATCAATATGGCCGGGATCATCCTAACTGAAGCGGCGTTGTCCTTCCTCGGATTAGGGGTTAATCCTCCGACACCCACCTGGGGCAACATGATTCAGGCAGCCCGTGCCCGAGCGGTGTTACAAGAGCGTTGGTGGTATTGGATTCCACCGGGAATTGCCATTTTTGTTGCGGTAATGTGTTTTAATCTATTAGGCGATGGGTTACGTGACGCCATCGATCCGAAAATGAAACGTTAGGTGGGTGTGAGATGAGTGAAAAAAATACAGATATATTGCTGGAAATAAATGACTTAATAGTAAGTTTTAATGGCGAACGCGGCGCTCTTAGAGCGGTTGATGGTGCCAGCTTTTATGTAAAAAAAGGAGAAACCTTAGGCATCGCCGGCGAATCAGGTTGTGGGAAGAGTATCTCCAGCATGTCGATTATGCGCCTGGTCGAAACACCGCCGGGTAGCTATGATGGTGGCGAGATTATTTTTGACGGTAAGCCATTAATGCGAATCAATGAGGAAGAGAATTTCCTGATTTCGGAAGAAGAACTACGAGAACTGCGGGGCAATGATGTCTCCTATATCTTTCAAGAACCGATGACTTCCTTAAATCCGGTCCATAAGGTGGGAGATCAGATCGCTGAATCAATGATTATCCACCGTGGTTTAACGAAAAAACAAGCCCTTCATGAGGCGATTCAACTGCTGGAGATGGTGCGGATACCCAATGCGGCGCGAGTGGCCGCCGAATTTCCTTTTTCCCTCTCCGGTGGGATGCGCCAGCGGGCGATGATTGCGATGGCGTTGGCCTGTGAGCCAAAGCTTCTGATTGCCGATGAGCCAACTACGGCTTTGGACGTTACCATTCAGGCGCAAGTACTTACTTTGATGAACGATTTGAAGGATCGAATCAATGCTTCAATTATGTTTATCACCCATGACTTAGGTGTAATCGCCGAAATGAGTGACCGGGTGGTCATTATGTATGCCGGAAAAATTGTCGAAACGGCACCGGTGATGGATATGTTTTCCAACCCTAAGCATCCGTACACCTTAGGCCTGATGGCCTCACGGCCGGATTTTGGTACCGCCGGCGATCGTTTGAAAGTGATCCAAGGTAATGTACCGGATTTAACCCAAAGACCGGAAGGATGTCCTTTCCATCCTCGTTGCGACAAAGTAAAAGATATTTGTCGTAAGGCATTTCCCCCTCTTCATAAGGTGGGGGCTGAGCATGAAGTATTCTGTTGGGAATATCAAGAGGAGGGTCAGGTAGGATGAGTAGCCAAGTCAATCAACATGAAAATTTAATCGAAGTAAAAGGTTTAAAAAAATATTTCCCCATTCAAGCGGGAGTTTTACGCAGAACAGCCGGTCACGTCAAAGCAGTGGATGGCATAGATTTTGCGATCAAACGGGGGAAAACCCTCGGTATCGTTGGTGAATCCGGCTGTGGAAAATCCACCACCGGGCGGGCGATGCTTCGCTTAGTAAAACCAACCGGCGGCGAATTTATCTTCGACGGGGCAAGTGTGTTCGATGCAAAAAAACAAGAATTACAGAAATTACGAACTAAGCTACAGATTGTCTTTCAAGATCCCTATAGTTCCTTGAACCCGAGATTAACAGTTCGAGAAATTGTCGGGGAAGCCTTGCTTCAACACAAAATGGTCAATAATAAAAACGAGATGAGTGAACGGGTTGCCGAGATGATTAGTAGATGTGGTCTCTTCCCCGATCATGCCAGACGTTATCCTCATCAGTTTTCCGGGGGGCAGCGTCAGCGTATCTGTATCGCCCGAGCCCTGATATTAAATCCGGAGTTTGTAATCTGCGATGAGGCAGTATCGGCTTTAGACGTGTCAATCCAATCGCAGATTATCAATCTGCTAAAAGACTTACAAGACGAGATGGGGCTCACCTATTTGTTTATCTCCCATGACCTTTCGGTGGTGAAGTTCATTAGCGATGATGTCGGGGTTATGTACCTGGGGCAAATCGTGGAGTATGGTAGTAAGGAGCAGATTTTTGAAAAACCATTACATCCTTACACCGAGGCATTATTAGAAGCAGCGCCTTCTTTTGAACCACAAGCAAAGCATTTGAAGAAACGAATGATTATGGAAGGGGATGTGCCTTCACCGGCAAATCCGCCATCCGGTTGTCGTTTCCACACGAGATGCCCTTATGCAGTGGAGCTGTGTAGCGAGCAAGAACCGGAGAATGTGGAAGTAGAACCCGGTCGCTTTGTAATGTGTCATAAGAGTCAAGGGTTAATTTAACCATCAAAACAGATTTCCTGCCTTTAAGCGATATCGATGGCATTGGATTGACCCGGAGGAGAAACACAAAAGTTAGCTTAGAGGACATGACTATGCTATTTAGAAACCGTCGGTTAGAAGAGTTAGAACGAGTAGCCGAAGCAAATCTTCCTTCCAAGCAGTCTAAAGAGGAAGAAGCAAAGAAACAAGAGCAGGAGGAGGCAATCCGCGAATCCTTCCGCCAAGGAGATACGAAAATCACAGCGAAAGATGTATTAGCTATGTCTATCGCTGTGTTTTCGTTGCTTTTACCATATATATTGATTATCTGCGCCGGGATTGGCTTGACCTTGTTTTTTCTATTACGAGGAGGATGAGAAACGCCATTTGGCTCCGAAAACATCGGATATAAAAAGTGTCAGTTAAAGTTGACCAGAGTTTCGCCCGGACGTAATAAGGAAAAGATATAACAAGGCAGAGCAAAATTCGAAGATTAGAAGGGAAAACTTATGAAATTTCAAGATTATCTTTACAAACGAATCAACATTGACGAGATAAGAACTCAAGTACAGGGATTTGTTAATGAATTAGAGCAGGCCGAAACCTTTCAGTGTTTTTCGGCGGCATTTGCGGCGGTTTCCGATGTATTTGCCCATGTCTGGACGATGGGAACTTTGAATCAAATTCGCTTTACCATTAATACCAAGGATGAATTCTTAAGTGGCGAGAAAGCCTTTTGGGATCAAGCCGGTCCTTTGGTAGAGGAAATGAAAGCGAATGTGATCAAGGCGATCTTAAAGAGTCCTTTCAAAGAGGAATTAAGAGAAAACGTACCGGAAACACTGTTTCTTAAAAGCGAGTATGCCCTGCGGGCGTTTGATGAAAAGATAATTCCGGATTTGCAAGAAGAGAATCGTCTTCAGAGTGAATATGATAAACTTATTGCGGCGGCGCAGATAGAGTTTAACGGCAAGACACTGACTTTGGCAGCGTTGATGGCGGACATGGAAAACCATGATGAAAAAACCCGCAAGGCGGCTTATGAGGCTTACTGGGGATACATGGAAGAACATGAGGCTACTATTGATGATATCTTTGATCAGCTGGTTAAAGTGCGTGATAAGATTGCCAAGACGTTAGGCTTTAATACCTTTACGGAACTGGGTTATATTCGGATGAATCGCTTTGGATATCACGAAAAAGAGGTTGCTACCTATCGGCAAGAAGTGCTTAAAGATGTAGTGCCGGTAGCACAAAAGTTGTACGAAGCACAAAAGAAACGCCTAGGTTGGGACACCTTGGAAGGGTTTAACGAGAAATTCCTTTTCAAGACCGGAAATCCTACCCCCAAGCATGATAAAGATGAGATGGTGAAAATTGCCCAAAAGATGTACCATGAGTTATCGCCTGCTACCGGTGAGTTTTTTGATTTTATGGTAGAGCGTGATTTGTTGGATTTAGAAGCAAAGCCCGGGAAAGCGGCGGG
>JGI20163J15578_10000352_pt1 | contig 19162 bp, 15 predicted proteins | sample TergutCu122P1_FD_15578 | JGI IMG/M metagenome (IMG submission 15578)
GGGCAATCCGCGCCGTTTGCAGGGTTTAATCCCCTTGACGGCAGTAACACATTGTTTATAGATTTCATTGGCCCACGGGAAGAAGTTACCATGAACCTGCGCTTTTCAACAGTTATCGAAGCTTCCCCGGGGGCGCACAACATGCGTTTTACGTTCGACTATCAGGACGAAGATTATCACCCGCACGACGCAAACCAGCAAATTAGCATTACAGTGGCCCAAAATGCCCGTATGGAACTTGCGGATGTACAAATTGGCGGCTGGGTAACACCAATGGTAGGTGCCCATGTGCCGTTTAGCTTCCGTATAATAAATTCCGGCAGGGTTAACTTGATAAACATACGCGTACACACGGAAGGTCCGTTCGATGTAGGCGACGCGGGCGGCACAGACGGTATTTTTGTTGGCCAAATCAACTTCCAGCGTACAACCGGCTTTGACGGTGCATTTGTGCCAATAGAGCCCGGCGAACAATCCGGTTACTTCATTGTCAGCGGCGAAGATATTACCGGGGAAATTATTGAAATTAGACACCCCTTTACGGTTTTTGTAGAAGGCGGCTGGGATGACGGTTTTGGCGGTGATTTTGGAGGCGATTTTGGCGGTGACTTTGGCGAAGGCGGCGGACGCTTCCCTATGTTTGACCCAAATATGCCAGAAGGGGAAATGTCCATCTGTCCGGATACAGGTGAAATGTTGATAGGCTCTTGGAATTGGGAGACAGGCGAATTTACTCCAACCCACAGGATGGATCCGGAAACAGGCGAATGGGTTGAAGTTGGCGGCGGTTTCGATATTCTTGAGTTTATACGCCGCCCAATAGTTTGGGGGCCTGCCGCCGGTGTTGTTGCATTAATTATAATCATCATAGTAGTTGCCGTTTCACGCCGCAAAAAATCCCGTTTTGTTTTTGAAGACGATGACCAATAAGGAGGTATCCTTATGAGTAGTTTTGATGTAATAGGCATGTGCGTACGCAACCTGGTAAAACGTAAGCTGCGCACATTTCTTACCCTGCTTGGGGTTATGATTGGTACGGCGTCAATTATTCTTATGATTTCCTTGGGACTGGCTACCGACGCGCAATTTGCTCAAATGATAGAAGACATGGGCATGGATTTAACAGTTATAAATGTTAGCCCCCAATGGCAGGGTTCCGCTTGGAACCCGCAAACCGGTGAACAGGAAGAGCGTGAGCAGCAGGATTTAACAGATGAAAGCGCGGCCAGAATATCACAAATACCCGGTGTGCAAGTAGCTACACCGCTTATGCGGGAACGGCTATTATTCCGCAGCGGCCCGTATGCCATGGACGCAGACATAACGGGCGTTAACATAGAGGCCTTAAAGCGAATGGGCTACACCGTAAGCGAAGGACGGTTGTTGGAAGAAGGCGACGGTATTGCCGTAGTCTTTGGTGCCACGGCGGAACGTCACTTTTTCGACACCAGAAGCGATATGTGGTGGTCAGAACGTTTTTGGATGGGAATGCCCTGGAGCGGCGCAGATGAAAGCTTAATAGAAACTTTTGTAGATGTAATGAACGACCCAATCAGGCTGTATTACGAGACAGAACATTTTTGGCGCGGCGGCAGAATGGGTGGCGGCGAAGATGAGTTTGGCGAAGCTATTGAAGATGCTTTCCGCCCCGTGCGCTCTTTTGAGCTAAACGTAGTAGGCGTATTGGAAAACCAAGGCAACCAGTGGGACCCTTGGGCAGACGGTGTTATTTACATGGATATAAACCTGCTGCAGGAACTTACTCAAGAGGGCAGGATAGCAAATATCCGCGCAAGGGAGGAAGACGAATGGAATCCTCACTTTTCTGCCGTACGAAGCGTACCAAGAGCAACTTATCAACAATTATTTGTACGGGTATATGATATGGATTATACCCGTGATGTAGCAATTGCAATATGGGATATGGGCTATAATGCCTGGTACCAAGGTAGCTGGATAGACCAGCAGCGCAGGCAGCAGCAGGCTATTCAAACCTTGCTTGCATTAATTGCCGCCGTAAGCCTTTTTGTTGCGGCTATTAACATAGCCAACACAATGATAACCTCCGTAACCGAACGTACCCGGGAAATTGGTATAATGAAGGTTATCGGCGCGTCTCTTGCAGATGTTCGCAGACTGTTTTTGACAGAAGCGGCGGTTATCGGTATGCTTGGCGGCATGTTTGGAATTGGCCTTGCACTGTTTGGCTCTTATGCCCTTAACAATTTTGATATCGAATTTTTGTCCCGGATGAACATGGCCCCGCCAATCCGAACAGAGGGTACAGCAAACGCGGCAATGTCGCTAATTACACCGTGGCTGTTGGGTGTTGCACTGGCAGTGGCAAGCGGCATTGGTACGCTAAGCGGTATTTTCCCTGCCATACACGCCACAAGACTAAGCGCGCTGGCGGCAATAAGGAATGAGTAGCATGAATACACAAATAATTTTAGCGTCCGGTTCCCCAAGGCGGCAGCAGTTGCTGCAGCAAGCCGGGATAACGCACGAGGTATTGGTTAGCGGCGCGGACGAAACCGTAACCGGTACCCCACGGGAACAGGTGGAAGAACTGGCTCTGCGGAAAGCTAATGCCGTGTTACCCCTTGTGGATAGTTCTTACGGAGACGCGATTATTATCGCCGCGGACACGCTGGTATTTATTGATGACGAAGTGCTTGGCAAGCCGCAAAACCACAACGAAGCTTTTGAGATGCTAAAAAAATTACAAGGCAACGCCCACCGGGTTTATACGGGCGTTGCCTTACTTTGCGTTTTTTCCGGGGAAGCCAAAGTATTCGCGGACGTGGCGGACGTATTTTTCCGCCCCCTTTACGACGAGGAAATTCTGGCGTACATTGCCACAGGTGAGCCTTTTGATAAAGCAGGGGCCTACGGCATACAAGAAAAAGGTGCGACACTGGTAGACCGTATAAATGGTGACTTTTATACTGTAATGGGCTTGCCCATTTCTAAGGTGTGTGCTGCTTTAAGAGAATTTGGGTATAACAATTATGATTATTGGAACAGGCGTTGATATAGTAAAAGTAGAGCGGTTCGTAAAAAAACAAAACCCGCAATTTATCAAGCGGGTTTTTTCTGCATACGAACAAGAATATTTAACTGCCAAGGGTGCAGAGTCTATGGCAGGGCTTTTCGCCGCCAAAGAAGCCGTTGCAAAGGCCATGGGAACGGGCTTCGCGGGCTTTTTCCCATGTGACATTGAAGTTTTGCATGATGAAAAGGGCAAGCCATATGTGCGGCTGCATGGTAAGGCCGCAGAAATAATTCAAGTGGTGACTCACAGTAACCACTTGAACATACACATATCCATATCCCATAGTGATACAGACGCCATCGCGTTTGCGGTATTGGAGGTTTAGCAAAACTCTTTTAACCTTGGAATAACCTTGCAGGCATTTTCGTAATAAATTTTGCGCAGCACATCATCGGGCAGGCCTACACCGTAAATCATCCAGCGGCCCTGGTGGTGCTCGTCCCAGTCGTTGTAATGAAAATATTCGTCAAATGTTTCGAAAAAGCGATAATTTGGCACAACATTGCCGTAGTTGGGCACAAGATCTGTGCCGTAAAGCACTCTGTCCTGGTAGTCGATTAAAAATTTACGGGCGGTGTAAGGCTGACGGCCAAGTTCCGCTATGCGTTCGGCAGTGTCTACATACATATTCGGGAATTCGTCCAACATTTTGCCAACCCGTGCAAGGTCTTCGGCAATGCCGCCCACATGGGGGATGATAAACCTTGTATTGGGGTTGTTCCGCATAAGGTTCATACCCGACTCCACAAGTTCGTCGAAGCGATAAAACTGCGGGTCCGCAAAAGACCAGCTTGGGTGGACAATAAGTTCCTCGTACCGTTCATTAGTCTCATCTATGGGGTCGAAAAAAGCCATTGGGTCGCCAATGTGAATAAGGACGGGAATGTCGTGTTTGGCGGCGGCTTCCCAAATGCACCTAAGCCGCGGGTCGCAGGGCTTGATGTACTTGCCCGTGCTGTCCTTTACATTTAGCCCAAGTTCCTTAAGAAATTTTATGCCGCCTGCCCCACGGCGTACATACTCGTCTATGCGTTTGTTAATTTGATAAGCAAAATCCGGCTCTTCCAGGGCAGAAAAGTCTACGCGCACAAAGGTAACAAACTTGTGGGGGTAAGCTTCCGACATTTGCAGCTGCCGCTCGCCCTCTATGCCAAGTTTGCCGTCCAGGTCTACAATCATGCGGATATTAAACTCTTCCATTTTGGCCAAAAGCTCTTCCGCTGTCGTAGTTACGCCCACGTGGTTGTTTGGGGCCAGGTGGTTGTGAGCGTCAATAACGGGGAATTTCGCTTTTGTGATAATATGCTCCGATACGCACAGCTTGCTAACCGGGCGGAATTTGTTTAAGGGTATCATAGGGGTTGTCCTTTCATCGGCACATTTAACTCATAAACTCCACTGTCATACATATGGGTTCCACATGGCAACACAACCTCCACAGTGGCCCCCGCCGGAACCTCAAATTTCAGCAAATACCCACCGTCAACTTTTTCCCAGCCAACAACTATACGCCCATGTATCGTATCATAATGCCCTTTGGCCCAACTCAGCCCGCCAAAGCATGGCTGAATTATAAAGGATTTATAGCCGCCGTCTGCCCCGGGGCGGATACCCAGCACGCGGCTGTACAGCCATGCCCCTACTGCGCCAAGGGAGTAGTGGTTAAAGGAGTTCATGTTATTGTTGCTGCCAAAGCCACTTTCGTGGGTTTGAGAGTCCCACCGTTCCCATATGCTGGTGGCACCTTGGGTAATTGGGTAAAGCCAAGAGGGGTACTCTGTTTGTGTAAGCAGCTTGTAGGCCGTGTCTGCATATCCGTGGTCGCTAAGGGCGGCAGAAATGCCGGGGGTGCCCAAAAATCCTGTGGTTAGGCGGTAATCCAGGGCTATGGTTTTATCGTTAAGGAGTTTGGCCGCTTGGGCCGGGTTATCAAAAATGCCGTAGTACAGGGGCAGTGCGTAAGACGTTTGGGTGTCATTAATTTCGCCGCTTTTGGTTCGGGTTTTGCCGCTTGCCGGACACACGAAAGTTTTGTTCCATGTTGTTTTTACAGCGTTATAATAAGCATCCAGTTCATTGTAGGTGTCCATATCGCCCAGTATTTTGGCAGTGTCTGCGGTAATGCGCACATCGTAGGCAATTATGGCGTTCCAAATTAAGTCGCTGTCCGTGGTTGGGTCTGCGGCCAGCCAGTCACCCAGGCTGATTATGCCCGGGTTAAGCAGGTAGTCTGTGCTGTTATTGCGCAAATAACTTACATATTTACACATGGCGGCGTAGTTATCTTCCAGCACCCGCTTTTCGCCGTACTGTCTGTACAACGCCCAGGACACGATTACCCCCGCGCTGCCCCAGGGAATACCGCCAAAGCCGCCGTCTTGGGGGGCGATGTCCGGGAAACGGCCATCTTCCCGCTGCAAATCCCGTACGGAAATAAGAAAACGCTCGAAAAACGGCAGAACGTTTGCATTGTACACAGAAGTTTCCACAAACACCTGAGCATCGCCCATCCAGCCCATACGCTCGTTACGCTGGGGGCAATCTGTGGGTATGCTTAGGAAATTAGCACGTTGAGACCATAAAATATTTTCGAACAGCTTATTTACCAGAGGGTTAGAGCATTCAAAGCTGCCCGTACGGATGTCTTCCGTAATGCTGCTTAGCACCACTCCTTCCACATCTTCTAATGGCAGCGGCGCATCCAGGCCGCTTATTTCCATGTAGCGGTAGCCGTGGAATGTAAGGCTTGGGAAAATTATCTCCCCGTTGGGGTCTCCTTTACAAATGTAAATGTCTGTGCAGTCTGCGTCCCGCAGATTTTCTGTCATTAAGTAGCCTTGCAAATTGCCGTATTGGGGCAAATTGGGGTAAACAACCTCGCTAAACCGCAGGGTTATTTCCTGCCCGGCGGCACCTTTCACTTTTATCCGGGGCACACCCACCATATTTTGCCCCATGTCATAAATGAACACGTTGCCTACAGCCATGACGGATTGAGCCTTAATTGTCAAAACTTCGCCTACCGGGCTGCCAACATGCTCTACAATTTCCGGGGAAGTTGTATTCAAATCTACTGCATTTATAAAAACGCCGCCGTCTTTAATTTCTGTAGGGGTTATAACAACGGCAGACTGCCAGGTTTTAGGCGCATTTTCCAAACGCGCATCGTAAGTTTCCCCATGGAAATGGGAAGCGTAGCGCACAGGCCCGTCGTTGCTGCACAGCCAATCCTCACCGGTAACGATAGTTTCCGTTGTGCCGTCTGTGTAGGATATTTCCAGCTTTACACACAGGGACGGGTTGTCACCCCAGAAGTTGTACTTGCGTAGGTAGAAATTTTGCGCGTCGCTCCACCAGCCGGAAGCAACGGTAAATTCCAGGCAATTTTCCCTCTGTTGCATAAACCGCGTAACATCGTAACTGTGGTAAAAAATGTGTTTGTCAAAGTGGGCCGCACCTGGGGTAAAATAATCTTTGGGGCGCGGGCCTGTGTCTGTGCCGTCTACATTAAGGGCGCGTCTGTTTACCAAGCCGGCGTAATCCCCACGGGCGGTTACATACGCCGCGGCATGCTTCACTTCCTTGCAAATTACAAACTCCCGCTTTAAAACCGTAACGCCGCCGTGGCTTGGGTCAATTGTTGTGCCAACAAGACCAAGGCACTTTTCCCCGTCAGCTTTAAAAAGATCCGCACCGGGCGGGCGTAAGTTAAAGATACGAAAGCTGCTGTACTGGCCGCCTGCAACAAGCCCAATTTTGTTTAACCGTGGGAATGTAATTACATCATTGTCCCCCAGGGGGTTAAGCTGTCGCCCAATTAACTGGGGCGTGACGTAGAAAAAGTGCTGCTTTTTCTCTCCGTCAATTAACTCCCCGTTTAGAAATGCCGCAGCCGTATTGCCCAACACCTGTACTGTAAGGGTATTTTCCTGCCGCAGTAAGGACGGAGCAATTTTTACAGTTGCTAAGAGTGCATCCGCTGTATCACCCTCTGCATAGCCCACCCGCGTGATTACAAGCATGGGAGAAGCGAGTGTGTCCAAATAGTACGAAATATAGTTTTCATCGTTCGATTGGTTTTGCACGTTGCGGCGGACAGTAGAAAGCCGCCTGTCTCCCGCGCCAAAGACTATACCCCCGCAGCCGGAAAATACAGCTTCCAAACCAAATACACCTTTGCGCGCGGCATCTAAGGGCAAATTGGGCGAACCTATCCACATTGCGTCGTGCCAACATACGGTTTTACTCATATTGCTGCCTCCTTAGTAGATTCTATGTGTCAACCCCTACCCCAAACAACATCCGAAAAATGCTGCATAGTCCATCCGTTTGGACCGCCTGTAACAGAAAAACGAGGAATCCGCAGGGGCTCTGTGTCATGCTTCAAGTATCCTTCCCTGGTAGTAAAAGCAAACAGTACACCGGCTTCCGTTAACGCTCGTTTTGCGTTGGGGCTGTACCTTCCGAAAGGATACGCAAACCCGGTGGTAAACGTGAGTGAGGATATGAAACTGCGCAGAATATCTGCTTTGATATTTTCCATACTTTCCAAAGCCAGAAGCGGAACTCCATTTACTGCGTGATGCATTGCATGTGTATGCGAACCAAATTCGAAAACATCCATGGTGGCCGCAATGTCACGTGTGCCCATTAACTGCAACGGGGAAGCCGTCATTCTGCGCGTGGCTTCTGATACCTTTTCTGTTATTAAAAATTGCATACCGACAAAGCCAAACTGCCGCATTATGGGTGCGGCAAACAATGCGTTGTCCAGATAACCGTCATCAAATGTAAGAATAATTGGGTTGTACGGCAAGTAAGCACCGTAGAAAAGAAAATCTATAAGCTGTTCGGTAGTTATTGTTGAAAAACTATTTTCGTACAGGTAGCGCATTTGCGCATAAAACGTATCAAGGTGCAGCACCCACGGATTGTTCGCATTTTGCGGATAATAAAACTCCGAAGGCATGATAGAATGGTACACAAGTACAGGTATGCGCGATACGGGGAACAAAGGGGTTTCGACGGGCGGCGGCGGAGGTATGGGAATATGCATGGGAAGTGCCTGCCCCGTGTACATACCCTGCCCGGCAAAAAACAATGAAAACACCAGTGTAATCAGCAATAGTCGTAAAGCAAGTAATTTCACGCTTACACACCAACAATCTTTACATAAAATTTTCTGTTCCGTGGCGGGTCAAACTCGCAGAAGTATATTCCTTGCCATGTCCCAAGAACGGGCCTGCCGCCCGCGACAATCACAGTAACACTTGACCCTACCGCGCTTGCCTTCAAATGGGCCGGGCTGTTCCCTTCCCCATGACGGAACTCTCTGCGGCTTGGGAAAGCCTTGTCCAGCCCCAAAAGCATGTCGTGTACAACGTCCGGGTCCGCGTTTTCATTAATGGTAATGCCCGCCGTCGTGTGGGGGCAAAAAACAACGGCTATGCCGTCTGCAATGCCGCTTTTGGCAATGGCGTCACGCACTTGCGGCGTGATGTTGTAGAAATCTTCCCGGGGGGCGGATAAAGTGTACTCATAAAGCATGACAAATTCCTCCACTGTATTTTCCTTTTTTTATTTCACAATACTTAACGAAAACCCGTCGTACCCCTTCACGCCGACAGTTTGCAAAACCGTAGATTCCAACGTTTGTGTACGCCCCAAGTTTTCGATAAACTTCCTAACCCCGCTCCCTTTCGAATCCGGATTGTCTACATCGCAAAGCTTGCCGCCCCGCAGTACGTTGTCACCGTAAATAATTGTTCCCGTTTTCGAAAGCCCTAAGGATAACTCTAAGTATTGCGGATAATTCAGCTTGTCCGCATCAATAAAGATCAAATCAAACGGCTCTTCTTTTTCATTTATTAATTTTTCCATTAATTCTGCGGCATCGCCCCGCATTAGCTGTACATTATTGAGCAAACCGGCATTGTCTATATTTTTTCGCGCTATGTCTGCGTAAGCGTCTACACATTCCATTGTTACCACAATGCCGCCGTCGGCAACGGCCTTTGCTAACCAAATGGTACTGTAACCGCAAAAAGTCCCAAGTTCCAATATACGTTTCGCATTTTTTATTTTAGCCAGCAAGTATAGAAATTTGCCGTGGGCCGGGGATACTTCCATCCCCGGCAGGTTATTTTCCCGTGTTGCTTCCAAGGCTTGTTTTAGCGGTGCGTCTTCATTTACTATATTTTCAACCAGATAAAAATCGTTATTTATCCAATTTTCCATGTGCTTCTCCTTCAAATATTGCGTTTACAGAAGTTTACTTCTTATCATTTGCACGTCTTTAATAAGGTCACTTACGGCTTGTTCTACCTGATCGTATTTAAACATCTGCTCGTTAATTATGGCATTGTTTATTGTAAAAAATTTATCTGTTTGGTGGTCAAATAAAAATGGCGTTATGTTCCGTAACGTCTCTTCTTTTGTGGCTATGCTGCCGGTTGGAAGTTCTTCGCTAAAGTAATACGTTACTTCCTCGTTGTAAAACATGGGAAGACAGGCCACATATATGCCGTATTTTACATACTCCATAGGGGTCGACGTAAATTGGGCCGCATCGTCTATACGGTAGTGCAGGCAGTAATTTTTACCGGGTGCGCCATGGTATATAAAGGACTGATGCTTTTCAATAAACGGAACCAGGGCGAACTTGTTTGCTTTAAATACCGGGAACAGAATATTTTCATCCTCCAGGGCTTTTATGGCCTTCTCAAGGATTTCGTCAGATTTGAAAGTTGTAATGCTATGGCGCAGGTAACAGCCCGCCACAGCCCAAAGCAGCAGTGTATTTTCGGGCTCTGTCAGGCATTTTTCTTCAAGTATATACAATGTGTCATACTCTGGACGGGCAAAATTGGCAAACAGTTCGTAGGTCGCGTATTCGATAAACTCCTCGATTATTTCCGCAGTACCAACCTCTTTGGATTTGCAAACCCGCACAAAGGCTTTTTGAACATCATCGTCCCACTGGGCCATCCACAAGGCGGTTTCCAAAATGCGTGTGTCCAAGTTAATGTCGGTAATATTTCCGTCATCAAGTTTTTGGGCAAGTGCCACCCACTCACTGTAGCTTGCGTTGTAATGGGACAACGCTAAGCTAAGGGTTTTTTGATTATAAAAGCCATTCATCAGTAGACAGTACCCCGCTTCGGCAAGCGGTGCATGGTCTATGAGCAGGGCAAGCAGAGTGTGTATAGCGTCTTGCAGTACTTCACCGGGGATACAGGTATGTCTGTTTGCAATAAGCTCTGCAGCCCGTGCCGTCTCATTGGTTTGCAAGTAGATACTTAGCATTTCCAGGCCCTTGTCCAACGCATCTTCATCCGCTTCGTTATAGTATTCCAATGCGCGGTCAAAGTCGGACATATTAAAGTACAACCGCCCAAGTGCCACAAGAATGCGCACCCTGTAGGCTTTGGAGATTGCTTTTTCTGCCAAAACCGCCTCGAATACGGGAATGGCGGCATCCGATAAATTTTCCTGTTGAAGATAATGGTTAGACAAATAAGAAAGCAAATAAAAGCGTCTGTCACCCTTGTCAAAAAAGTGTTGGTATAACTCCGTACTTGCGCCGGGAATCATACACTTTATGATTAGTGTTTCGTCCAGTATTGTACGCCGCCCTGCCCCTAAACACGTGTAAGAAAAGCCGGGGCTGCTTACTTGTAATAAAATTGTGTTGTCATTTTCCGGCAAGTCATACACTGTCATGCCGCGCATTTCCGGCCCGGTAACATAAATATGCCGCACACCGGAATTTTGCCCGGTGGTGACTTCATACATGGCAAGGCTTTGGCTAAGAATTTCTTCTGCTTTTTCTACATTGGCATTTGTAATACCACGTTTTTTACACCGCAGCCAGTAATAATGATAAAGGCTGTTTACCTCCCTGCCGGAAACCCCTGCTTCCATACAATCTTCCGTAAGCCCCAAAACGTTAACCAGCTGCGCTTGCAATAAATCTGCCAATGCGGGTACGGTTATAAGCAAGTGATAAACATATATTTCAAGGTCCGGCTTCATTTTTTCGGTTTTTAAAAACTGCGAAATTGCGTAGTGGCTTATTTCACCGGCACTGTTTTGGTAAGCCGCGTTAACAAGAAAATCATACAACCCATCAACAACAACCTGCTTTTCTTCCGCCTGTTTATAGTAAGAATACGCCAGTCGGCTTACGTCATTTTTTGCCATTCTATTAGCGCAAACACTTTGCAGCAGCGGCAAGTACCCGCATAACTTAAACAAATCCTCACCTGCTTCCGGGTTAGACAACGCGGCGGCAATAAGTGCGTCGTGGTGACGCAAGGCTATGTTTGTAATGTCCACGCCCCTGCTTGCCGCATAAATTAGCACCGCTAAAATTACACCGCTTTTTGGTTTTGTGGGCGTAGTACTGTAGTATCTGTAAAGGCCTTCGTACAAAAATATGCTGCTTGAACCGTTGCGGAAAGCTTCCCGTAAATAACCGAAAGCCTCGTCAAACTCTTCTGACGCCAAGTGAAGCAGCCCCAACATAATTGTGTCTTCTGTTGAAGGGGCGGCAGCTTGAATATGGTCTGTAAGGGCACGCCAGTGTTTTTTGACAAAACGGGTTTGCCCTGTAAGTATGCTTAAGTAAGTTTGTAAAAAACACAACTGTGTGTATTGCCGGGGCGCGTTTACACGCAAAAACGATTTATGCCCCATAGCTTTGTCCAGCATTTCTGCCGCACTGTCGTAATGCCCTGCCTCTATGGTAATAAAAACAGTAAGTACAAACATATCCACATGGGCGGGGTTAAGCCTATGGACGGTTACAGCCGCATGGTTGGCCCGCTGAATTAAAGTGCCTGCGTCGGCTTGGGGTGCAGAAAAACGCGACGCCTGCCAGTAGCGCAGTGCCAATATGGCCGCAGTAGGAATATCGTTTTTAGCCACAAGTCGGTTCTCTAAACGGGCTATTTGTTTATCATAATTTAGCAAGCTGTCACCTTCTTCCCTACCATTCCCCAACTATTATCGGAAGCTGCCTGTTGTAAACCTGCCCCGGCATTGTGGATTTAACCTCTATGACCGTTTTCATATAGGGCTGTTTACGGAAAAACAACTGTGCGTTTAAAAGCGCAGAAAGCTTTACATTAAACGGTATTTCGCCGGAAGCCCCTATTAAGTAACTGCGGGCAGAAAAGCGGATATAACTTTCCGGGCAGGATACTTCTACCCGCATATCTTTGCCCGTGTTATTTGTTACTGCTATTGTACCCTTGTCGGCGTAGCCGTAGGCAGACCGGTTTAGCCGTACAACAATAGGTGCGGCGCGACGGTATGTTATTTCCACGGTGTTATCTTCCAAAGGTTCTGTGCCAATGGTCACAACTTCTCTTGCGAATGCCCCTTTAATCATCATTGGGTCTACGCTAAAATGTACCGCCGTTGAAAGCGCGTCTTTAAAATCGCTTTGGATAAGCTTACTTGCGTAAAAGTTTAGCCATGAAGATTCCCCTTGTGCGGTAATTGGAGCTTCCACATACCCATTATCAGACTTTTCTACAACAATATGGCCGTACAGCATTTCATTGTCGTTTGTTTTTTGGATAAATTCCAGCTTTTTCTCTGCAATTGAAAGGGTGGTTTTGCCCTTAAGCCCGGACAGTATAAAAAAATTGTCTATCGCCCGCTCCCGGTTGGCATCCTTATGCAAGGCTTCGTAAACTTCCATGTATTCGTAGCCTATGGCAAGCAGCAGCATGTAAAAATCGCTGTCTACAAACAAGCGGCGGGCCTGGGCGGGGTAGGCGTTGGCGTACTGGTAAAAATCTTGCAAACCGGTAATTACAATTCCTTCTTCGGTAGAAATGGACATTTTTGTTAGCTTTATTTTGACGGGAAGCGTAACTTCGCCGCCATTGGAAGTAATATACACTTGGGATTCTATTGTTTGCCCTGTGTCAAAACCCTTAGCCGGGGCAGTAAATGTATATGCAATGGTTTGATTATTACCGTCAAAATTGGCAGGGTTAAAAACAAGCCCTGCACAGCGGGAGTGTATTCTGCCGCAAAGGGTGCCGCCGCCGGTATTTTTTATGTCAAAACTGCCTGTGTACGTTCCGTTGGTTTCTATTTCTATGACATCAATATTTACAGCCAAGGACGGTAGGGGATAGTCATAACGGTCTGTCATCTTGTATCACCGCCGAATCTTGCTATATTCATCATTTTATCTAAGTTGGCTTTTAGCGCATCATTTATCGTCTGGGCAGATGTTTGGGCATGAAGGTTGATAAATGCCCCTAAACCGTCGCCCAGGGAACTTGTCAGGTTTTTAAGTGATTCTTCGTAGGCGTGAAGGCTGGTGTCAAGTGTTTGTTGGTTACGCTCCAGGTATTTTGTCTGCTCTGTTAAAGCTTCCTGTTGTATGGCGAATTGGTTTACAGACTCTTTAATGGCCTCGATGGCGTTTACCAAAGTTACCAACTGGCCGGAAAGGGCGTTGCTGTGGCCTTGCATATGTGTGGCTAAAAGCTCGGACGAAGATTGCAGCTTGGCCCCGGCAAGGGAGATTTTTTCGGAAGAATCATTCATAGATGTTTGCAATGAAGTGGCTTCGCCAATGGCTTTTTCCCAATTTTTTAGGGTATCTGTCAAAGTGTCATTCATGTTAATGAGTTTATCGTCCATAGCGGCGGCAACAGCGGGCCCAATGGAAGTTGTGGCTTCTGTCATGCTGTCGGATACTTTACTTAGGGCAGATGCCATAATGTGGCCTATATTTTCCATAGTCTCTTTATAGGTTGCAGCCTGTTTGCCCAAAGTTTCCGTAAGGTCATTTTTTAGGCGAAGAATTGCCCCGCCGGTATCCGATGCAAAGAAGCGGCCAATTTCCCGCTCTACATACAAATGAAGTTCGTCCACTAATTGTGCTCTTGCATTGTTGGCGTTAAAAAAAGCGGTACACAGGCGGGTTAGCACAAAAGCCCCCGCCGCCAAAGAGCCGTAAACAAATGCGTGCTCGTTAAAGGCAATTGTCAAAATTAAGCCAACCACAAGAAGGCCTGTTTCCAAGGCCTGTACAAAAGGTAGAATAGACTCGTACCGCCAGCCAAGCATACTCTTTTTAGAAACAGCCAGTTCCACAATTTGCCTTGTTGGCACCGTTGTTACAGCACGGTCTGCTGTGCGGATATATTCCGCGGCTACTTTGCGAAGCAAGCGGTTTTTAAGCTTTGCTATATCACTTTTTTCTTTAATTTCCTTGCGGGTGTCTAACTGAAAGGCCATTAGCGAGGCGCGGAAATGTAAATGGGCAACTACCCGTAAAATTAGAGCAAGTGCGACCAATGCTAAATAAACCACCATAATAACAAGCAGATTATCTTGTTGGTTTAGTGTAACGAATATAGTATCAAAAAAACTGTGCATAGTTGTCCTCCGTGACAAATCCCTTGAATTACATCTATTATACACTTTTTGGGTAATTTGCGAAAGTACAAAAAAATACCCCCTGATATCAGGGGGTAGACAACTACCAGTCAAATTTAAACTCTGTATAAAACTGTTGCGGTTTTTCTTTTGTAACTATACAGGACGGGAAGTTTGGATGGTTTATTGCATCGGGGTAAATTTGCGTTTCCAGGCAGAAGCCGGATTGCCTGCCGTAAGTTACGCCTTTACCTTGGGTTGGTGACATCATGTTTCCGGTATACAGCTGCATACCGGGGCTGTTAGTGAAAACAGTCATGCGGATACCTGTTTTGGGCGCGTACACGCTGGCGGCTTTACCCGGCTCGCGCAGTACATAGTTATGATCATACCCGCCTGTATTATTTGCATTACCGGCAGCTTCGATGTCTTGCCCAATTGTTTTGGGGGTACGGAAGTCGAAAGGTGTGCCTATAACGTCCATATACTCACCGGTTGGAATAAGCCCTTCATCTACTGCGGTCATTTTGTCTGACACAATCTCCAATTCGTGGTCGAAAATGTTTTGGTCATCATGGCCGTTTAAGTTGAAATAACTGTGGTTGGTAAGGTTGCATATGGTTTCTGTGTCTGTTGTGGCGTAGTAGTCCATACGAAGGGCATTGTTATCGTCCAAATTGTAGGTTACACGCGCATTTAAGTTGCCGGGGTACTTTGCATCGCCGTCGGGGCTGTTGTATGTGAATACAATTTTGTTGCCGGTTACTTCATCTACACTCCACACTTTTTTGTCAAACCCCTCTATACCGCCATGCAAATGGTGGGGGCCATCGTTTGTTTCAAGCTGATAATTTTTGCCGCTTAAAGTAAACGCGCCTTTGGCAATGCGGTTTGCTACACGGCCCGCTACAACCCCAAAGAATGGGTGCTGCGCTGTACCGTAATCCTCTGCTTTATCCAACCCAAGAACCACGTCATACAACTTGCCGTCTTTACCCGGTACTTCCAGTGTGATGATTGCGCAGCCAAGGTTGGTTACTGTTACAACCATGCCGTTTTTGTTTGTTAGCTTGTACGTGTTAATGCTCATTTTCATCGTCTCCTTTATATGACCTTTTTGTGATTATACGTGTGTTAATGTTGTATGTAAAGCGCGATTCAATTACTTACCGCCCCGCTCCGGCATTCCACACCATAACATCGTCCGTTTCTGTTATGCTTTCCCGCATTTTGTCAATTACAGGCACAATCATGTGCGCACTAATCCCTTTTTGGTTTAGCTCCTCAAACGCAGACATAAATTCATCGCCGTGGTATGGCGAAACAAACAGATACACCTGCTCTCGGTCGGTTATCTGTTCTACATAATTTGTCATTGGTGCCCGCCGGTAACTTAAACTTACACGGGCCAGACACTCGAATATTTTGTACAAATGCCCGTCACTTGTACCGCCGTTTACGCTCATTGGCACGGCGGTTATGCAGTCGCGTCCATTTGTAGTAAAACTAAGATTGGCCCCTTGCTGTATGTAGTGCTGGGCAAGGGTGGCTGTAAGGCGGATGCTTTGTTCGTAAATTTCCGAGTCTATCCAAGGGCCAAGGGAGTCCAGGTTTAGCACCAATGTTAACTTTTGGGCAGAAGTTGGCGCATGGACATTAACCATCAGCTTTTGGGAAATGGCAGATGCCTTAAAGTTAATTGTCTTTAGCGCGTCTGTGGGCTGGTAGTCACGGACGCCCCTAAATTCAAATGGGTCCGGGTCGATAATTTTCTTGGAAAGAATGGCGGAATCCAGCTGCTTAAAAATTAGGGCAACATCGTCGCAGCTGTCCAATATTTTGGGGAACACCAAAAGCTCACCCCGAAGGAACACTTCTTTGTCGAACTGCTGTGTATGCAGCAAGTTGCCCGCATAAATACGCGCTTCCCGCAGGTTGTACAGACCCCTTTTTGTGCATATAAATTTGTGTTTTCTGCGGATGGCAGTGTACATCATAATGGCAAATAAGCTGCTCCCCTTGCCTTCCGGCGGCACGGGGTTATCCTGTTTATTTAAAAATGTAAACTCCGGCGGCAGTACGGTTCTTGTATTAACCCATGGCAGGGGCAAAAGTTTTTTATTGACAAGTTCTTCGCGCAGATACAATGTGTCCCCTTCAAAAGCTTCCTTGGCGGAAAAACGGGTACGGAAAGTAAGCCCTTTGTCCCACAGCCGCTTATAGCTGTAGGTTTGTAAAAAGAGCATGGCCATTACAAAAATACTTAGTATGATTATGGGCACGTTTTTCCTCCTTATTTTTCCTTCCACGCCTCTGTCGGCGGCTTTACGGAAGCTGTAATTTCCTCTAAAACAGATTCTACGGCAGACGCGCGGTTTTTTATGCCGCCTTTTAGCGCGATTCTATGGGCAAACACAAACGGTACAAGTTTAACAATGTCCTGTGGCATAACATATTCCCGGCCATCTATGGCGGTGTAGGCCTGTACCAGCCGCGCAAGTGCAAGTACGCCGCGTGTGCTTATGCCCAACGCAACAGATTCATGTTCCCGGGTGGCTTCCGCAAGCTGCACCATGTATGTGTAAACGTCGTCGTGGATAAATACTTCCGCTGCGGCTTTTCGCATTGCGGCAAAATCTTCTTTACCGCAAACTGGCTTTAGCTGTTGCAGCGGTGTGCCGTTGATGGCACTCTTGAGAATATTTACACTTTCCGCGGTTTGTGGGTAGCCAAGACTTAGCTGTATCAAAAACCTGTCAAGCTGAGCTTCCGGCAGCGGGAATGTGCCCTGGGTTTCTATTGGGTTTTGGGTGGCCATTACAAAATACGGCGGCTCCAGCTTATATGTTGTACCGTCTACGGAAATTTGATACTCTTCCATAGATTCCAGCAGCCCCGACTGGGTACGCGGTGTGGCGCGGTTTATTTCGTCTGCAAGTACAATATTGGCGAACAAGCTGCCCTTACGGAAAGTAAACTCCCCTGTTTTTGGGCTGTAGAAGTTTATGCCCGTAAGTTCCGACGGCAGTAAGTCCGGCGTAAATTGAATACGGGAAAAGTCTACATCGAAAGACCGTGCCAAAGCTTTTGCCAGCATGGTTTTACCTGTACCCGGCACATCTTCCAAAAGTACATGGCCCCCTGCCAAAAACGCCGAAAGCACAAGCTTAATCTCTGTTGTCTTGCCCAAAATTACCGTTTCGATATTGCGGACGACTGCGTCCATTTGTGTCTTTATAATTGTCATTTTCCGTACCTCACTTTTTCATATTTGGCTGTTAACTCGTCTATGTTTTCGGCATTGCGTATTTTATTAGCAATTATGTCTGTGGTGTCTGCCTTGTGAATTTCTACCCCGGCGCGGATATACCTGTTTACCTTTTTTGCGTATGCCCTGCGGATTGGGTGCAAAGATTTATTTTTGAAGCGGGGCAAAAGGTCCAACAAGTCACCCATTACGTCCCGCTCTAATGCAACAATTGTATCGGCAAAAGAGGCTTCGTCTTCGTTTTTATCATTTACCCTGTTACGGTAGAATTTGTAAAACCGCCATATCAGAAACCATAATATACAAATGGCCCCGGCGACACCAACAACCAGAAAGAACCTTTCCAGGAACGCGTTCCATGCTCCTTGGTCTACTTCCGTAAGGTCCAACATTTCGTAAACTTCCGCAAAAAAATCAAAATCGTCGGCGTATGGTGCCGGGTAAAGCGGGTCATTTACTCGTATTTCAAACCTAATATCTTCCCGTGTAAAAGAGGCCAGAAAATCACGAAACATAGCTGCACCTGTATTTGCTAACGACGCTAAAAACCGGAGGATACTTGTGGCAAACATTATCAGTGTGCTAATTACTATAACAATGCCCACAAACCCTGTAATAAGTATGTTGTTCGTGGTCAAAACCTTATTGGAAGGGTCGTTGTAACCATTAATTTTTGACAGAATATTTAGGCGGTAATCTACGTTGTCCATGTGGGTGTACAGTATGCGGAAAACCATTGCCACTAAAAATGTCAGAAGCAGCTGTACTTGCATAGGCGTATTATCCGCCTGGGAAAACCGCAGCAAGAAAAACAGTGCGATAATAAGAATAAGAGCAACGGCACCAAAGGCACTTTCCAGGGCAATTTCTTCCCGGGTTTTCATGTAAAAGGCAAAGAACCCGGTTGAAACCATAAAAATCCACACAAACACATCGGAATAAGTGTCCCCAATTATAAGGCCGGGTACAAGCACTACTGCCAGAGTAAGGATAACAAACACAGGCATTTTGTTAACCTTCTTGCGAATTACGTACATTAATAAAAAAGGCACAACAAGAAACCACAACAGGGGCTCTGTCACGCCATAGTTAATAAAATATAAAACGCTTACCACGCTAAACGGCAGCAAAAATACAGCTAAAATCGATAATAGATCCTTTATCAACTTGCGATTGATAGTCATATAATCACCCTTCTCAATCCTTTAACACGAAATTATACAGTGCTTTGGAGAGAAATGCAACCCTTAAATTTCCATAATTTCATCGCACTGTACTTTAACACTCGCATCATGCGTAATTATGATGATAATTTTATTCTGCTTGATTTCATCTAGTATTACAGTTGTAAATAATTAAATTTGCGATAATGATACCACATAGCAACAGCCTGATGGATTCTGCGCCATCTAGTCCACAGCCTGATATGC
>JGI20163J15578_10000353_pt1 | contig 19111 bp, 22 predicted proteins | sample TergutCu122P1_FD_15578 | JGI IMG/M metagenome (IMG submission 15578)
TTAAGAAAATATGGAGTTTGCCGGATTTGCTTCCGCGAATTGGCATACAAAGGACAAATACCAGGAGTAAGAAAAGCTAGTTGGTGAGCCAGAACACTTAATGAGTACGAACGTAGTGAGATACGAATTTAGTGAGAGGCCGTTCTTTTTCCTTAGCGAGGTTCTATCGAGCTTAGTAAAAAGAACTTCAACTTAAAGTAAAAAAATAGGAGGATACTTAAACATGACTATGAGTGATCCAATCGCAGACATGCTTACAAGAATTCGTAACGCAAATTCTGCCAAACACGACACAGTAGATGTACCAGCATCTAAAATGAAAATAGCCATTGCTGAAATTCTTTTGAATGAAGGCTACATCAAAAAATACAATGTATTTGAAGATGGTGGATTCAAAACTATCCGTATTGTTTTAAAATATGGAGCAGACAAAAATGAAAAAGTAATTTCTGGTTTAAAGAGAATCTCTAAGCCAGGACTTCGAGTGTACGCGGGTACTGCAGACGTTCCAAAAGTACTTGGCGGACTAGGAGTTGCAATTTTATCTACAAACAAAGGCATTATCACCGACAAAGTGGCCAGAAAAGAAGGCGTTGGCGGCGAAGTATTATGCTTCGTATGGTGATGCGCAGACCGAAAGTACGAGACGAGGTACATAACGAGTCCGTACGTAGGTCGTTCTTCGCACTTGGCGATGTGCAGAGCACTTAATGAGGTTTTGTCGAGTTCACGAAGGTATAACTCTTTCGTGCTGGCACGAGAGTTCTACCGCATAGTGCGAGCCAGTTCTTTAAGCTTAGCGAGGTACTATCGAGCTTAGCGAAAAGAACATCACGGAGCCTTAGTAGAAGAACTTCATTATGCCTAGTAAAAAGAACTTCATTAAATTATTAATAACTGAAAACGAGTGTCCAAGCGGTAGCTCGAAAATCTAAGTTAGAGGAGGTACGGTATGTCACGTATAGGAAGACTACCAATCACAATACCAGCAGGAGTAACTGTTGAGATTGATGACAACAATATGGCAACCATCAAGGGCCCAAAAGGCACTCTTGAACAACAGTTACCAAAAGAAATGGAAATTAAAGAAGAAAACGGTGAACTTACAGTAAAGCGACCAAGTGAACTGAAGAAATTCAAATCACTTCATGGATTGACAAGAACTCTTATTAATAACATGGTGGTAGGGGTAACCGATGGCTACGAAAAAATACTGGAAATCAATGGTGTTGGTTATCGTGCGGCCAAGCAAGGAAATAAGTTAACCTTAAGCTTAGGGTATTCACATCCTGTGGAGATGGAAGATCCTGAAGGGGTTGAATCTGTACTTGAGGGTCAAACCAAGATATTTGTAAGAGGAATAGACAAACAAAAAGTTGGACAATATGCGGCTGAGATTAGAGAAAAGAGAAAGCCTGAACCTTATAAAGGCAAAGGAATCAAGTACTCTGATGAAGTAATCAGACGTAAAGTTGGTAAAACTGGTGTTAAATAATTAAGGAGAGTGTGAAGATGATTAATAAAAAATCAAGAACAGAAGTGCGCAGAAAAAAACACATGAAAATACGTAATCGTTTCAGCGGAACAACTGAGCGCCCACGTTTAGCTGTGTTTAGAAGTAATAATCATATGTATGCTCAGATTATTGACGACACCGTTGGAAAAACTTTAGTATCTGCTTCAACCTTAGAAAAAGGTGCAAGAGCAGACCTATCAAAAACCAACGATACCGATGCAGCAGCATATGTAGGAAAAGTAATCGCCAAAAAAGCAAAAGAAAAAGGAATTACAGAGGTGGTATTTGACCGTGGTGGATTCATTTACCAAGGTAAAGTAAAAGTATTAGCAGAAGCAGCCAGAGAAGCTGGCCTGAATTTCTAGGAAGGGAGAGCACACATGAAACAAGATCGTATAGATGCTAGTGGGTTAGGCGAATTAAACGAAAAAGTGGTAGCCATTAAGCGTGTTACCAAAGTTGTTAAAGGTGGTCGAAACTTCCGTTTTACAGCATTAGTAGTTGTAGGTGATGGAAATGGCCATGTTGGAGCAGGCTTAGGGAAAGCCACAGAGATTCCTGAAGCCATTCGTAAAGGTAGAGAAGACGCAACAAAGAATATGATTAGAGTAGCTGTTAATGAAAGTGGCAGTATTACTCATGATATGTTAGGGAAATTCGGAGGAGCTCAAGTATTACTAAAGAGAGCCTCAGAAGGTACTGGAGTTATTGCTGGTGGCCCAGCTCGTGCTGTTGTTGAGGCCGCAGGAATCAAGAACATCAGAGCAAAGTCACTGGGTTCTCAAAATAAGCAGAACGTTGTTTTGGCAACAATTACTGCTCTTAGAAATGTGAAGGTTCCAGAAGAGGTTGCGAAACTACGTGGCAAGTCAGTAGAAGAGATACTTGCGTAAAGGAGGTTATCAAAGTGGCAGAGTTAAAAATCACATTAGTGAAGTCTACAATTGGTGCCATTCCTAATCATAAGAAAACAGTGGAAGCATTAGGCCTTAGAAAACTGAACAAGTCAGTAATCTTGCCTGATAATCCAGCAACCAGAGGAATGGTATTTAAAGTAAAACATTTAGTAAAAGTTGAGGATGTATAGGAGGAAAACTCATGGACTTATCAAACTTAAGACCAGCAGAGGGCTCTAAGCAAAGTGATAATTTCCGTAGAGGTCGTGGACACGGCTCAGGAAATGGAACCCAAGCAGGGAAAGGTCATAAAGGACAAAGAGCGCGTTCCGGTCCGACAAAACCTGGATTTGAAGGTGGTCAAATGCCCCTTTATAGAAGAATTCCAAAGAGAGGTTTCACCAATAGAAACCACAAAGAAATCGTTGGAATTAACTTATCCGCTCTTGAGAGATTTGAAGAAGGCGCAACAGTGTCAATAGAAACGTTAATGGAAACTGGAATTGTTAAGAACCCTAAAGATGGAGTAAAGATTCTTGGAAACGGGGAATTAACAAAAAAATTAACAGTACAAGCCAATGCTTTTAGTAAAGCGGCGACAGAAAAGATTGAAGCCCTTGGCGGAAAAACAGAGGTGATTTAATGTTTGAAGCAATCAAAAATGCATTTAAAGTTGAAGACATACGAAAAAGATTATTTTTCACATTCTTAATGTTAATAGTAATCCGAATTGGTTCTCAAATTCCAACCCCAGGTGTTAATCCTGAGTTTATTCAAGAATTTTTTGAACAACAAAGAGCCATGGGTAGTGAGGCGTTTAACTTCTTCGATGCATTTACAGGTGGTGGCTTTACACGGATGTCATTATTTGCATTAAGCATCACGCCATACATTACAGCATCCATCATTATGCAACTTCTTACCATCGCGATACCGAAGTTGGAAGAGTTGCAAAAAGAAGGGGAAGATGGCAAGAAGAAAATCGCAGCAATGACTCGTTATTTGACCGTAGGTCTAGCTCTTATAGAGTCGGCGGCTATGGCTATTGGTTTCGGTCAAGGAGGATTACTCCACGAGTTTAATGCGTCTAGTATTATTGTAATGACGGTTACATTAACCGCAGGATCGGCATATTTGATGTGGATTGGTGAAAGAATTACAGAAAAGGGAATAGGGAATGGTATTTCCATTGTACTTACCATCAATATTCTATCCACATTGCCAAGAGATTTGGTTCACCTTTATAATCAATTTGTTGCAAATGCAAGTACAGTCGCTCTTGGTGTATTAGCCGCAGTGATAATCCTGCTCATCATAGTGCTGGTGTTTGTGTTTGTGGTCATTCTACAAAGCGGTGAACGAAGGATTGCAGTGCAATATTCTCAAAGAATTCAAGGAAGGAAAACCTTTGGCGGTCAATCTACTCACATTCCGCTAAAGGTGAATACATCAGGGGTTATCCCGATTATCTTCGCTTCTTCTTTGATGCAATTCCCCATCGTTATTGTTGGCTTTGTGAGAGGGGCAGGCGAGGGACCTGGAGGAATTGGAGGCGAGGTTCTAAACTTTATGAATTCAGGAATGTGGTTTAACATGCAACAACCCATTTATACTTTAGGTTTGATTGTATACATCTTCTTGACCATATTCTTTGCCTATTTCTACACTGCAATTACATTCAATCCAATGGAAATTGCCAACAACATGAAGAAAAATGGTGGCTTTGTAGCAGGGATTCGACCAGGGAAACCTACCGTTGAATACCTACAGAATATATTGAACTATATCATCTTTATTGGCGCTTGTGGTTTGGTCATTGTGCAAGTGATTCCATTCTTCTTTAACGGTGTATTCCAAGCACAAGTATCCTTTGGTGGTACTTCACTGATCATTATTATTGGGGTTATCCTAGATACCATTAAGCAGATAGAATCTAAGATGATGGTACGTAATTACTCAGGATTCTTAAACAATAGTGGTGGTGGCGGCAACACATTTTAGTGGTTGTCGGCAGGTCAGATATCAGAACTATATTCGAAGAGAACAAAGAGATTTTAGCAAAAGAGGTAATATTCAAGAAGGCAAGTTGCCAGAAGGAGTAATGTATGTCAAAAGCTGATGTAATCGAAATTGAAGGAGTCGTAACAGAGAAGCTACCCAATGCAATGTTTCGAGTAGAATTGGAAAATGGTCATGTGGTGCTTGCCCATATCAGTGGGAAGTTGCGTATGAATTTTATTAAGATTTTACCCGGTGATAAAGTGACATTGGAGATGTCTCCCTATGACCTAAGTAAAGGTCGAATCATTTGGAGAGATAAGTGAGTGATTAGTGAGGTTCTTTCGAACTTAGCACGCTTGTCGTTCTTTTCTGTTTAGCGAGGTGTTATCGAGCTTAACAAAAAGAACTTCACTATAATAGGTAACTAGTGGGATTAAATTAACGCTAGAAGAATGGAAGGAGGATTTGACATGAAGGTTAGATCATCAGTCAAACCAATTTGCGAAAAGTGTAAAGTAATTAAAAGACATGGAAGCATTCGAGTAATCTGTGCAAATCCAAAGCATAAACAACGCCAAGGATAAGCATATATTGCTTTAGAACTCCTGACCTATGGTCAGGTGAAAGGGTAGGGTGTGTCGAAACCTTACAAGGGTAGCTTCCCACTTCAAGTGGGTGGCAGAGCGCACACAGGACCTGGGCTGGGATATTGAGAGGGAAGAGTTATAATGCTTATCCTCTTGGTAGGGTGATGAGAAAGATTATTGCCCACAGCCTCAAAAGGAGACAATATTAACCAGGATTTACTCTTTAGATATGCACATCTCAATTCACAATATTAGCACATATCTAAACAGTAAATCAGATTCAAAAGGGAGGAATAACCCATGGCTCGTATTTCTGGTGTTGACTTACCAAGAGAGAAACGTGTAGAAATTGGTTTGACTTATATTTATGGAATAGGTAGAACAAGCTCAAACCGCATCTTAGCTGAAGCTGGAGTAGATCCAAGCACTCGTGTTCGCGATCTTACCAGTGAAGATGTAAAAAAAATCAGTGATATCATCGAAGCTACCCAAATGGTAGAAGGTGATTTAAGAAGAGAGATTCAACTTAATATTAAGAGACTTAAAGAAATTGGCTGTTATCGTGGAATTCGTCATAGAAGAGGATTGCCTGTTCGTGGACAAAAAACCAAGACAAATGCCAGAACCCGTAAAGGTCCTAAGAGAACTGTAGCAAATAAGAAAAAGTAGACTTCCTTATGCAAGTCTGTAAGAAACAAAGTAAATAATTTTAGAAAGTAGGTTAGTTTAAATGGCAAAAAAAGTGACAAGAAGAACAAATAAAAGACGTGTCAAAAAAAACGTTGAACGGGGACAGGCACATATCCAGTCATCTTTTAATAACACAATCGTGACATTAACAGATACGGCAGGGAATGCTCTTTCATGGGCAAGTGCTGGTGGTCTTGGATTTAGAGGTTCAAGGAAATCTACTCCTTATGCAGCTCAGATGGCTGCTGAGACAGCTGCTAAAGCGGCAGTCATTCACGGTTTAAAAACAGTGGATGTATTTGTAAAAGGACCAGGTTCTGGTCGTGAGGCGGCCATTCGTGCACTTCAAGCTTGTGGCATCAATGTAACCAGCATTAAAGATGTTACTCCAGTGCCTCATAATGGTTGTCGTCCACCAAAACGTAGAAGAGTATAGATTTTTCGCATGGCAAGGCCATCAAAAAGCTACCAGCAAGTAGCGTAGCGGATTGCGAGTAGTATTACGAAACAATAATTATTTTCAGGAGGAAAAACATGGCAGTCAATCGAGTTCCAGTTCTAAAGAGATGTCGTTCATTAGGTATGGACCCCATCTATTTAGGGATTAATAAACAATCTAAAAGACAATTAAGAAGAGCCAATCGTAAGATGAGCGAATATGGACTTCAATTGCGTGAGAAACAAAAAGCAAAATTCATCTATGGCGTATTAGAAAAGCCATTTAAAGCTTATTTTGAAAAAGCAAGAAGAATGGATGGAATGACCGGTGATAATCTGATGATTTTATTGGAATCACGTCTGGATAACATCATGTTCAGAATGGGCTTTGCAAGAACCAGAAGAGAAGCGAGACAAATTGTTGGACATAAGCATGTATTGGTTAATGGAAAACAAGTAAACATCCCTTCTTACATTGTAAAGCCAGGATCTACCATTGAGATTAAAGAAAAGCACAAAAGCTCCCCAAGGTATGCAGGAATTCTTGAGAAAACAGGTGGATTTACTGTTCCTGGGTGGTTAGAAGTGGATGCTGAAAATCTAAAAGGTTTAATGAAAGAACTTCCGACAAGAGAAGCAATTGACGTTCCAGTTAATGAGATGTTAATTGTCGAGCTTTACTCAAAGTAGAATCTATTTCAGCTTTGGCAAGAACGATTAAGTTCAACAAACTTTCTAAGTTTATGACAAGGTTGCGATAGGGAAGCTAGGGAACACGTAAAAACTCATAAGGAGGTCGCATAGTGTTTGATTTTAACAAACCAAATATTGAAATTACTGAAATTTCTGAAGATAGAATGTATGGAAGATTTGTTGTAGAACCGCTAGAGCGTGGTTATGGAACCACTCTGGGCAATTCATTAAGAAGAATAATGCTTTCTTCTTTGCCAGGTTCTGCTGTAAGTTCCGTTAAGATTGATGGAGTACTTCACGAGTTCAGTTCCATTGAAGGCGTAAGAGAAGATGTAACAGAGATTATCATGAATCTGAAATCACTAGCCATCAAAAACACCTCAGAATCAGATGAAGATAAAACCGCTTACATCGAATATGAAGGCGAAGGAGTAATCACTGGTGCAGACATTCAGGTGGATTCAGATATCGAGATTATGAATCCAGATCAGGTCATCGCTACTTTGAATGGTGGCGCGGAGAGTAAGTTATTTATGACTCTTACCATCTCCAATGGTCGCGGTTATGTAAGTGCCGATAAGAATAAGAATGACGATTTATCTCTGGGGGTTATTCCAGTAGATTCTATCTACACGCCAGTAGAACGAGTGAATCTAACGGTTGAAGACACTCGTGTTGGGAAAATTACCGACTATGACAAACTTACTTTAGATGTGTGGACCAAGGGAACTCTTTTCCCAGATGAAGCTGTAAGTTTGGCAGCAAAGGTATTTAGTGAGCATCTAAGATTGTTTGTTGACTTGTCAGAAGTGGCTCAATCTGCAGAAGTAATGATTGAAAAAGAAGATGACGAAAAAGAAAAAGTTCTAGAGATGAGCATTGATGAATTAGAACTATCTGTACGTTCATTTAACTGCTTGAAGAGAGCTGGCATTAACACCGTTGAAGAGTTAACTAACAAAACTCCAGAAGATATGATGAAGGTACGTAATCTTGGACGTAAGTCTTTAGAAGAAGTACTTGGAAAGTTAAAAGATCTGAATTTGGAGTTAAATACAAGTGACGATTAATCGTGCAAGAAAAACGCCGCATCTGCTAGTAAGCCCGAAGAAGCATAGCAGAAGATAGGGTGAGTAACACTGAGAACCTTATGGAGCATTACCTGTTCCATAAGCAAGAGCCCTGTCGCGGAAGAGATGGAGGAGACATAAAATGGCAAGACAAAGAAAGTTGGGTAGAACATCCAGCCAAAGAAAAGCTTTGTTAAGAAACCAAGTAACAGCTTTACTTAACCATGGAAAGATTGTAACCACAGAGTCAAAAGCGAAAGAAATTCGCAAGATTGCTGAAGGTTTAATTGCTATGGCAGTAAGAGAAAGAGATAACTTTGAAGAAGTTACCGTAACTGCAAAAGTTGCTCGTAAAGACAAAGACGGCAAGAGAATTAAAGAAGAAGTAGATGGCAAAAAGGTCACCATTTATGATGAAATTGAAAAAACCATCAAAAAAGACCATGCCAGTAGACTTCACGCAAGAAGACAAATGCTTAAAGTTCTTTATCCAGTGAAAGAAGTACCAGATACTGCTGCTGGAAAGAAAAAGAAAACCAAGCATGTGGATTTGGTAGACAAATTATTTACTGAAATCGCACCAAAGTACGCAGATCGCAATGGGGGGTATACCAGAATCGTTAAGATTGGTCAGCGTAAAGGCGATGCAGCAATGGAAGTTCTCATCGAATTGGTGTAGGGACTACGAACATCATATTTTAATAGTTTTTTTAGAGACGAGGTGCTAGAGTGGACGATGATCATTCGTCTGTTCTAGCGTTTTCCCTTAGCGAGGTCTTTTCGAGCCTAGCGAAAAGAACATCATTAGTCGAGCTTTGCGAGGTATCAAAATGATTGTAGAAACAAACTCACCAAAAGAAACTTTTGACTTAGGAGTAAGTTTTGGAAGAAAAGCCAAGTCAGGCCAAGTGATTGGTCTGGTAGGAGAGCTTGGAGTAGGAAAGACGATTTTCACCCAAGGATTTGCTAAAGGTTTAGGAATAGAAGAGATTGTAAATAGCCCTACATTTATGATTGTTCAGGAGTATCATACAGGGCGTTTGGCTTTTAACCATTTTGATGTGTATCGAATAGGGGATGTAGAAGAGTTGGAAGAGATAGGCTTTGATGAATATCTATTTAATGGAGGGGTGACCCTAATCGAATGGTCTGATTTAATTGAGGAAAATATGCCACTTGTTTATACCAAAGTGGAGATTATAAAAAATGTAGATAAAGGTTTTGATTATAGGGAAATTAAAATAGAAAAAATAGGATAAGTGATAACGGATGATAGAAAGAAATTGGGGCACTATAGGACAAGATATGACTAGACGCAGAGGAAATGAAAATGAAAGTACTAGCAATTGATAGTTCTGGATTAACAGCAACAGTGGCTTTGGTAGACGAAGAGGTGACTATTGCTAGTTATACAGTGAATCATAAGAAAACTCATTCGGTGACCTTGCTTCCTATGATTGATGAGATTCTAAAGATGGCAGAAACAAAGCCAGAAGAGATTGATGGGATTGTGGTGTCAGGAGGTCCTGGTTCTTTTACGGGGCTTAGAATTGGCACGGCTACAGCAAAAGGCCTTGGGCTGGCTCTAGATAAACCATTGATTAAGGTGCCCACAGCGGAAGGGTTAGCTTATCAGGTGTATGGTTTTGATGGACTGATTTGCCCTATTATGGATGCTAGAAGGAATCAAGTGTATACAGGTTTGTATCGATTCGTTAAAGATAAAGAGAATAGAGATAAAGATGATTTTGTTTTTCAAGTAGTAAAAGATCAATTTGCGTTGACGATAGATGAATTGATCCATGAACTAAATCAGCGAAGCGAACAAGTGATGTTCTTAGGAGATGGAGTTCCTGTTCATCAAGAGCAACTGGAAAGGGAGATGAAGGTACCTATCTTTTTCGCACCTGCCTTCTTGAATCGACAGAATGCTGCGGCTATCGGGACCCTTGGTATTCAGTATTTAAAAGAAGGAAAAGCAGTTAGTGCTTTAGATTATCGGCCAGAATACCTACGGGTTGCCCAAGCAGAGCGAGAACGACAAGAGTTTGTAGAATCGGCAAAGGTGGAAATTCGGCAGACCGAACCAGAGGATATTGTAACCATCTTAGAGATAGAAAGGCAGAATTTTACAGACCCTTGGAGTGTTTCCTGTATTACAGACACTCTTAATCAGCCTTATAACCTCTGTCTAAGCGCAGTAGAACTAGGAAAAGTAGTGGGCTATCTGTTTGCAACTTTAATCGAAGAGGCCGAAATATTGGCCATCTCTGTGAGTGAGAAGTTGAAGGGGCAAGGAATCGGTAGAATCCTTATTGAGGAGCTAATGATGATTTCTTTGGAAAAGGGGATTTCCAGGCTCATTCTTGAAGTTAGACAGAGCAACGACACAGCCATTCTCTTTTATGAAGAGATGGGTTTTGTTAAGGATGGAATTAGGCCAGAGTATTACCGTGACCCCAAAGAAGATGCAGTGCTGATGAGTTTAGAGGTAGGCGGTTTGGATATTTAGTATCATGAGCTCGAAAGAACCTCGCTAAGGGAAAGACTTTGTTCGGCTCACTAAGCTCGATAATACCTCGCTAAGTTTGACGAACTAAGTTTTCCCTAGGCGGTAGAACTCTCGTGCAGGCACGAAAGAGTTATACCTTCATGAGCTCGAAAAAACCTCGCTAAGGGAAAGACTTAATATAGAAAAGGAGAACTTTGCTGTGTTGGATGTGTGTTTACTGGGTACAGGAGGCATGATGCCTCTACCATATCGTTGGTTAACTGCTTTGATGACAAGATTCAATGGAAGTAGTTTGCTTATTGATTGTGGTGAAGGAACCCAAATTGCCATAAAAGAAAAAGGGTGGAGCTTTAAGCCCATAGATGTAATCTGTTTTACCCATTATCATGGGGATCATATTAGCGGTCTACCAGGTTTATTGTTAACCATGGGAAATGCAGATCGAACAGAGCCCTTGACTTTAATTGGACCTAAAGGATTAGAGCGGGTAGTCAATTCTCTTCGAGTAATTGCGCCAGAGTTGCCTTTTCCAATTATATATAGAGAAATTAATGAGAAAGAAGAAAGATTTCAATTAAATGGCTATCGACTCATTGCTTTTAAGGTGAATCATAATGTGGCCTGCTATGGTTATTCTATAGAAATCGATCGAGCAGGAAAATTCGACCTGCAACGAGCCCAGGATGCCAATATTTTGCAAAAGTATTGGAAACATCTGCAAAGAGGAGAAACCATTGAAATTAATGGAGAAGTCTTTACACCTGATATGGTTCTAGGCCCTGCTCGCAAGGGATTAAAACTGACTTATGTTACTGACTCAAGACCATGCCCTTCCATCGTGGAAAATGCCAAAGGTTCGGATTTGTTTGTTTGTGAAGGGATGTATGGGGAGAAAGATAAGATTGAAAAAGCAATAGAGTACAAGCACATGACCTTTTATGAGGCGGCAGAGTTAGCCAAAAAGGCTCAGGTAAAAGAGTTGTGGTTGACACACTACAGTCCTTCTCTTACACGACCAGACGAATTCCTTGAAGAGGTAAGGAAAGTGTTTGAACATACCGTAACAGGTAAAGATAGAATGAGTACAGAATTGATTTTTGAGGAATAATTTTTTTAAAATGAAGTGATTAAAGATAACAAATGGTCTAAAGAAATTGATTTTTTGACCTTGATTTGCTATAATTCATGAAGGCATAAATTCTACCGCTTGATAATGGAGAAAAGATAAAGATGAATATATTGGCCATAGAGACTTCCTGTGATGAAACGGCAGCAGCAGTGGTGCATAATGGAAGAGAGGTGAAATCAAACATCATTTCATCTCAGATAGAACTTCATAAAATCTATGGAGGGGTGGTACCAGAGCTTGCCTCTCGTAAGCACATTGAGAGAATCAATTTTGTTACGGAGGAGGCTCTTAGAGAAGCCAAGGTAACCTTAGATGAGATAGATGCTGTAGGGGTAACCTATGGGCCTGGGCTGGTTGGGGCGTTGTTAGTTGGTGTGGCTCATGCCAAAGCCATTGCATTTGCCAAGGATCTGCCTTTAATTGGAGTGAATCATATTGAGGGGCATATCTGTTCCAACTACATAGAATACCCTGATTTAAAGCCTCCTTTTGCTTGTTTAGTGGTATCTGGTGGTCATACTCATTTAGTTATTGTAAAGGATTATGGAGTGTACGAGGTATTAGGGCAAACCAGGGATGATGCTGCTGGGGAAGCTTATGATAAGGTGGCAAGGTCAATAGGGTTGGGATATCCAGGAGGGCCTAAAATAGACAAGCTAGCCAGAGAAGGTAATCCACATGCCATTCCATTTCCAAAAGCTCATGTGAATGATGCACCCTTAGATTTCAGTTTCAGTGGGGTAAAGTCGGCAGTATTGAATTATATCAATGGTTGCAAAATGAAAGGAATGGCCTACAACCCAGCAGATGTGGCGGCATCTTTTCAAAAGGCAGTTGTGGAGGTTTTAGTGAAACATTCCATGATGGCATTAAAAGAGCTAAAGATAGACCGATTTGCCATTTCAGGAGGAGTTGCAGCAAACAGTAGCTTGAGAGCAGAGATGGCAAAAGCATGTGAGGAAAACAAGATTAAATTTTATTGTCCCTCATTGGCGATGTGTACAGATAATGCGGCCATGATAGGAACGGCAGCATATTATGAATATAAAAGAGGAATAATAAGTGACTGGAAATTAAATGCGATTCCTAATCTAAAACTAGTGGCGCATAACAACTAAAACGAAAACAAGACATGTTTAGCTTATGTTTTCAACTTTAGGGAAAGTCTTTGAATCAAAAAAAGAAAGAGGAAAAGTGAGTGAATAAAAAACAGAAAAAGAAAAGAGCAATAATACTAACAGGAGCATTATTAGTAGTGGCATTATCTTTGCTAATCGTATTTGTAATTATCGCAGGTAGGGAACTGGCAGAGGAACCAGTGGTAGAGGAACCAGTGATTGAAGTGGTAGAAGAACCAGAAGAGATCATTGAGGAAGAAGAGGAAGTAGAAGAGGAAGAAGAGGAAGTGTTAGGAGATGAAAATACACTAACTGGACTCTACACTCTTACAGAAGAAGCCATTGGAATGCGTCCTGTTGCAGTGGTAATTTCTAATGTAGGAGAATCTATGCCTCAGTACGGGATAGGTTATGCGGACATCTTAATCGAGCTACCTGTCGAGGGAGGAATGACAAGGATGTTGGCGATTTTTGGAGACTACACACAGGTACCAGTGATTATCCCCACCAGAAGTTTCCGTATCTACATGCCGATATTTGCTTTGGCCTTTGATTCGATAGTGGCTTATTGGGGAATGGACATGTCTGTAGCGGATCAAATTGCTGCAATGAATTTAGATGAGTTTGATGCTAGCCATGATGCCAACGCTCTCTTTGGACGAGATCAAGGAAGATTGAATGCAGGGTATGGACTAGAACATGCCAGTTATTTTTATGGACCAAGACTGGCAGATGTTGTTCACAATATGGGAATGCGAACAGAGCTAATTGAAGAAATGAGAAATCACGCGTTTCGCTTTCATCCATACGGCGAACTCATTCCGCCAGAAGAGGGCAATGCAGATGTAGTATCCATTGCTTTTGGAGCGCAAACATCAAGATTTACCTTTGATGAAGACAATGGTGTATATCTAAAATATCACAACGGTTTTCCTCACACAGAAGCTTCTACAGGTGAACAACTGACATTTACCAATGTATTTATTCTGGAAACAGCGGTCACTCTTAGAGCCAATGGTGTCCACGTAGATATCGCTTGGGCAGGAGGAACTGGGTACTATATTTCTGCTGGTGGCGTACAAGAAATCACCTGGGAGAGAGAAGGTGGAACATACCGAGGACGCTTGCTATTCTTTGACAGCAATGGAGAAGAACTTCGTGTAAATAGAGGGAATTCATACATTGGAGTAAACCATCCAGGTGGCGTTGGCTTCGAATAAAAATACGTAGAAATACGACGAAATATTTGTTTTATGAAGACTAATTCCTTTGCACTTGTGCGAGAGTTCTACCGCCTAAGGTATTTTGTTTTTGGGTAGGTCAGCTTTAGAATTGTAAATAAGAAAAAATGCGAAAAGTCAATGGTAAAATCATTGACTTTTTTCTTGAATGTGGTAGAATAGTCTTTGTCGCTAGTAGCGATGAATTGAATCATTTGCAGGATTAGCGAAGTGGTCATAACGCGGCGGTCTTGAAAACCGTTTGTCCGAGAGGGCACGGGGGTTCGAATCCCTCATCCTGCGTTTTAACAAAATCAATGAAAGTATTGCAAATACAAGAAAAAAGGAGACATTGTGTGGCTCCTCAAAATTCCGATAGGACACAGAATCGGACACAGCACCTTAAAAGGTGCTTTTTTCTTGCGCTAAAAAAGGAAAATAAAGCATCTACAGATACATTGAGTGCTGTTTTTCACACCGATGATTTTGAAGATGAATTCAAGAGAATGCAAGAAGCAGGAGTTGAGCTTGAGAGAGCGGACATGGGAGGCGAGTTTAATATGGCAATATTTAGTGACCCTGAAGGAAACATGCTTAGCTTAGAAGATGGCTATCTCTATATTCGTGTCAATTCTCTAATCATTTTACATAAAAACCTCATTACCTTCATGCTCGCCCTAAAGAAATCTTTACCATAGCTTGCCAGATGTGGTAGAATGATTTAAATCGTAGGCTACAACTCTAGGAGGGAAAGCATGTCTAAGAGAAAAGAGCGGAAAAAAAGGATTGTGGAACAAGTTGCCCTGGATAAAAGGAAGCGAAAATCTACCGAAAGGTGAAAGCACGCCCCAGAAGATTGGTTACTGGAATCGCCATCCTTACTCTCCTAGCCTTTTTGATTGGCCAGTTTGGCCCTTTATCTGGTAGATATCAGCAGGCTGATGAGTGTCAGTCTTGAAACGGAAACCCCAATGGGGGAGATTCTTCGAGATGAGGCTTTGCTCTTAGCAGAAGAAATTTCAAATGAAGGGATTGTTTTGTTGCAAAACGATGGTATTTTGCCTCTTGCTGAAGGAGTAGCGTTGAATGTTTTTGGAACCCATGCGATGAATGTTCGATTTGGCGGTGGCGGATCAGGTGCCGCGGATCAAACCCGTGCTTTTAATCTGTTTGAGGGTCTATCTCAGGCGAACATTTCTTATAACACAGAACTTTTTGATTTTTATCTAGAGAACTTCGGCATGGAAGAAGGTGGCGGCATTGGGATTATTGATATTATGACTTCTATGCTTTTTGGTAGTGCCCCTGATGAGCCTGAAATCTCTTATCTGACAGAAGAGGAAGTTAAAGGATGAAATTAGAAGATTTAATCAAAGAAATGACATTAGAGGAAAAGGCTTCCTTAATGTCAGGTGAAAATTTTTGGAATACAAAGGGGATTCCCAGGCTTGGCATCCCATCCATCATGCTAACGGATGGTCCCCACGGACTTCGAAAGCAAGGAGGAAAGGCTGACCACTTGGGTTTAAACAAAAGCATTCCAGCTACCAGCTTTCCAACGGCTGCTACCCTTGCAAACAGTTGGGATATGGAGCTTTTATATGAAGTCGGGCAGTATTTAGGTCAGGAGGCTTTGGCAGAAGAGGTCAGTGTGCTTCTTGGGCCTGGTCTAAACATCAAACGAAACCCCTTGTGTGGGCGTAACTTTGAATACTTTTCCGAAGATCCCTACCTGTCAGGCAAGCTTTCCGCGGCCATGATTCAGGGCATTCAAAGTAAGGGTGTGGCAGCTTGCCCTAAACATTTTGCTGTAAATGCTCAGGAAACCAACCGCATGGCAGTGGATGAGTTGGTGGATTTGCGGGCTTTACATGAAATCCATCTAGAAGGATTTCGTTATGCCATAATAGAGGGACAGGCTAAAACCATAATGACCTCCTACAATAAGATAAATGGGGTGTATGCCAACGAAGACCCAACCCTTTTAGATGAGGTGTTAAGAAAACAATGGGGCTTTTCTGGATTGGTGGTCAGTGATTGGCTAGGAAACAATGACCGAGTGAAAGCAGTCCAAGCAGGCTGTACCTTAGAAATGCCTTATGCCAACGGAGTGACCGATGCTGAAATTGTAGAAGCAGTAATAAAGCAAGAACTTGATGAGAAGATATTAGATGATCGAGTTTATGAATTATTGAAAGCCGTAGAGGATACTGCTCCCTTCTCTAGAATTCATGATAAGAGCGCTAAGCATTCCCAGCATCTTGGAAGTTCAGGTGATTGTGAAGATGCAAGGGTTTCCATCAGATATTCAAAAAAAGAACATCATCAGAAGGCAATAGAAGCGGCTTGTCGTTCTATGGTATTGTTGAAAAATCAGGGGCAAATTCTTCCTTTGAAATCTAATGGAGATAAGGTAGCTGTTATTGGAGATTTTGCCAAAAATCTTCGTTACCAAGGGGCGGGCAGTTCCTTGATTAACCCTACTGCTCTCTCTAGTCCTCTGGAGGCATTAAAAAAGAGCTCCTTGAACATCATCGGTTATGAACCTGGTTTTAAGCGTTTAGGGGGAGAGGACAGGGTTTTGCTTCAACGAGCGGTTGAATTAGCTAAAAAAGCAGATACGGTGTTGCTCTTTTGTGGCTTAAGTGAGCTTGCAGAAACAGAAGGCATTGATCGAAAGCATATGAAAATTGCTTGCAACCAACTTGGACTGATTTACTCTTTAATCAAAGTTCATTCAAAGATTGTTTTAATCCTAGCAGGGGGTTCTCCAGTAGAAATGCCCTTTACAAGGCAGGTGCAAGGCATTCTCCACAGTTACCTGCCTGGTCAAGGCGGCGGGGAGGCCATAAAAAGAGTACTTACAGGGCAATACAATCCCTCAGGCAAGCTAGCTGAAACTTATCCCATAAAGTATGCCCATGTTCCTTCTGCATCCTACTATCCTGGAAAAGAGAAGACGGCACAGCATCGAGAAAGTATCTATATAGGTTATCGTTATTATGATACTGCGGATGTAAAAGTGCGTTTCCCCTTTGGCTTTGGGCTTTCTTACACAGCGTTTGAATACAGTGATTTGAAGGTCAAAGATAATCAACAGGTTAGCCTTACGGTGAAAAACATCGGTTCAACTTCGGGGGAAGAAGTAGTGCAAATCTATATTCAGGCACTTGAAGGAAGAGTTTTTCGTCCTTTGAAGGAACTTAAAGGCTTTGCCAAGATACTGCTTGCGCCTGGTGAATCAAAAAAAGTGGAAATTGCATTGGATGAACATGCCTATGCCTATTATCATGCTACCAAGAAGCAATGGATAGTAGAGGGTGGAAAATACGCGGTTTATGCGGCGGCTTCCTCTTGTGATCTGCGCTTAGAAACCATGGTGGAAATCTTGACCCAGGAGGAGCCCCTCCCTTACGATGAAAAGGATATTCCCTCATACGTTACTGGAGATGTTTCAAATGTTTCTGAGGAAGAGTTTGAAGCTTTGCTGGGCTTCTCTCTTCCAGATGCATTATGGGACAGAAGTGAAAAATTAGGAGTTGAAGATACTATTGCTCAGTGTCAGTACGCGGGTCCTTTTGGGCGCTTTCTATATGGCTTTGCAGGTTTTGTAAGTTGGGTGCTATTGAAATTGGGGCGACCTATCGCCTCCAATTATATACAGTTTCCTTTAAGTTTTCCTTTTAAGAGACTGGCCAGGATTCCAGGAAGCAACGTGAACTTGGCTAGGATTGATGGTTTTCTTTTGATGGTCAATGGAGAATTTTTAAAAGGGTTAGTCAGATTCTTGAGAAAATAGGATAAGACTTTTTGCTAAGAAGATTAACAGCTAAACAGAGGGTTTTGTTTTATTTCACCACCTTAAAAATTTGAAATAAATATTGGTGTGGAATGGTAAATGTTTCATCTGTCATGGCCCGCAAGGCCTCATCATGCTCCTTGTTATATTCTTCCACCAAATCTGGCGGCAGAGACGCACCCACTCCACGGCAGGCTCGCATGCGACCGCACCAAGCCTCACGGGTAAACGTCACCTCTTCAATATAATCGTGCAAGGCAACAACAATAAAATGATTGTCCAACCAATCTGGCGGTGTTAACTTTACTCTGTCAAAATTACTGCTGCTCCAGGTAGGATTATATTTCAGGACAAGTTCTTCAGATTTTGCTAAGATGGCACTTTCTCTTGGCAATCCGATCATAGACATAATGGCAAACATGCCTTCTGGCTTCAAAACACGTTTGATTTCTGGAATGGTGGTTTCCACAGGGAAATACCAAAAACACTGGACGGCTGTTACGATGTCAAAGCTGTTGTCATCCACAGGGATTTGATCCGCAGGACAGATGATGTAGCGGATGTCCAGATTGTTTTTGGAAGTCAAAGACTTAGCCATTTTAATCTGCTGGGCTGAAATGTCAGCGCCAGTCCATTTGGCGCCATATCTAATCATATGGCGAGGAATCACCCCGCTTCCCGTCCCCAAATCCAAAATGTCTTGCCCTGCTACACCGATATTAAAATCAAGCAATGTTTGATAAAAGCTCTCAGTGTAAATGTCTCTGAATTTAGCATAATCCTTTGCGGCTTTTCCAAAGTCAAAGCCCTTGCCACCGTCAACATGGTTAAGTTCTATCATGCCATATCCCTCCAATTTCTCTCCACATTCTCTCAATCGCTTCGCACCATCTCTATACCACCTTGATAATATTTGCTAACAGGTTTGGTACTTTTGTATTAGAACCTCGCAGTTTTGCAATAAGTAAAATCTTAGCCGCTGCAAGGGGTGGGTGAGGAACAAGTTTCAAAGGAGAAACCTTCATTAAGTGAGCCATAGCACAGATGGATGCTCCCAAGTCATTGCAGTGATTACTAAAATAAACATTTCTACGACCTAATCGCTGTATCAGATTTTGTCCAAGTTCTGCAATTGCACATTGACCCACCACCAGCACTTTGCCTGTGATAGATTCAACTTCTTTAGGGTCATGACCCTTACCCATAATCATCGTCCAACCTCCCCTACCACCGTGGTCGTAGGCGAAGATCTGCAAGAGAGTGAGAGGGTTGTTTTGGCAACCTTCTCGGCAGAGAAGTTCCCTGCCACGGATAATTCGAACATCCTCAGGGAATTGCTGAAGCAAATCTGCTTGATACACTTGGTTAAAATCAGAAATGTCACCAATAATTTCGATATCTTCTAGACTGCTTATTCCATCTCCCACGCCACGCCTTATCGC
>JGI20163J15578_10000355_pt1 | contig 19069 bp, 16 predicted proteins | sample TergutCu122P1_FD_15578 | JGI IMG/M metagenome (IMG submission 15578)
TCTTTCTTGGAAGTATCAAAATAATTACCATGATTATAGCAAACCTATCATGCTATCGCAAGACACTTCCATATCTTTGTTTTCTTTATTTTGTTTCATTTTGTTTTTGGAGTTTTAAGGTTGAATAACCAGAAAAATAACTCATAGAAAATATTGACTTTGATAATGCTAATTATATCAGGTAGAATCTTTAATGCAATACTAAAGAAATGGATTTTATGATTTAAACCGTTAGCCGTTAGAGCCAGTCTGCAGGATATTCTCCTGACAAGCTGGCTCTTTACCATCCTTTTTGAAGTTTGCTTTGTCAGCGATATCTCTCCAGCGCTTTCTCCATCTCTGCTTTCAGCTCCTCCATCACATCAGATGGCTCTATCACTTTCACCCTGCTGCCAAATCCCAGTAACCAATTCATCATATAGTCTTTTTTCATGAATCCCATTTCAAATAATAACCCTTCTTCTGTCTCTTCATAGCAGTCTAAACCATAGGCTTCAATTAACCTATATCTTTCTGAAACATCAAAGAGAGCGACCAGGTTGATTTCCTCAATATAGTGAGCATTAAACTCTCTCTCCTGGGATGGAATATCCCGAATAACATAACTTTCATCCAGGCATTCCAAATCCCATAATCGCATCAGCTTAAACAAACGCCAATCCCTCCTTAGTAGGCAGAATCCGAACACATACCAGGCGCTCCACTGGAAAACAACAAAGTAAGGCTCTATTTTTCGCTTAGAAATCCCTTTGTCATAATAATATTTGAATTTTATGGTCTTCACTTCATTAATCGCTGCTTTTATCAGTTCAATCTTCTCTGTGAGCTTTGTCTCCTCATGGGAACCTAGGTCAATGATAATGGGCTCACGCATGGAGACTACTGCATCGGTATTGGCTCCTAACTTATCTAAGGTTCTCTCAATAGGGGATTGGTCTGAGATGCTTCCAATGCCCTTTAAGGCAATAATGATGTTGGACAGTTCATTCTTGGTAAGGATACTTTTATCCAGCTTAAACCCTTCAACAATGGAGATACCCCCTCCCATCCCTTGACGTGTCACAATGGGGATGCCTGCTTGGCAGAGGGTATCAATGTCGCGACCAATGGTGCGTCGGTTCACCTCGAACTTCTCTGCTAGCTGAGGTGCAGTTACTTGGTCACTTTGTAAAAGTATAGTGAGTATGCCCAATAAACGATCTATTTTCATTTAAATTCCTCCTTGGTCAACTTGTTCGAATCTTTCGTTTTACCATTCTACGGTGTAAAACTATATTCCACTTTCTATAAGACTATGTGAGTTTTAATAATTTCACTTTTGTAGTTTTCACACCTCCTTGCTTAATTGGTCAAATTCATTGTAACACAAAGAACACGACAAACGTATGTCGTGTTCTAATAATCTCATACTCATTTGCGCTTGCGCAAGAGTTCTACCGCTGGTGGTATTAGAGCATGTTAGTCATCGGATAAAAGTACCCTTGCCTCTCCTACCCTCTTTGTCACTTTATTCTTATCCATATAATCTAGTATCGTCATAGCATGTTTGCGACTGGTACCTAGCATATCCCGAAACTCCCCTAGAGTGATGTTCTCATTCTCTTCCATATGTTCCCTGACTTTATCAATAGCATTTTGGTAACACTTCTTGTGGATGATTGAATCTGCATCCATGCGAATTAAAGTCTTCTCATGAAGAGAATCCACCAGTTCTTTTAATTCCTCCTTCCCTAAAGTCACTTCAGTGATAGAAAGAAGTGAATACCTTGCCTCTTCCAACTGTTTTTCTAGTTTTGTCTTTTCTGCTAATTGTGCTTCACTATAAACCACTCGGAAATCTTTTAGAGAAACTAACCTATCCCATTTTATCACCTGCTCTTCCACAAGCTTGTTCAGTAACAAGTCAAACTCTTTTCCTTTTACTTCTATTCCCACTTTAGAGCGTAGTTCTTCCTTAGGCATTCCTTGACGTAACGGATAAGTCTTGTGGTACTTTGTTAGAACATCCACAACCCTATCTCTCACCTCTTCAAGTCTTCTTCCATGAAGATACCCCGCGTTCAATAAAACNAGNTGCCCAGAATCGGTCAATTGTTCTAACAATAANTCNACTTCTTTTGCTTCTAACCCCATGGCACTGATGACTTCGTTTTTAGTCACTAATATCTTCGGGTGTTTTAGCAGGTAATTTCCGATTAGATCTTCTGGCTTCCCTTTTTCTTTTATGGCTAAATCTTCCAATAGTTCTTCATTGAATCGCTTGTGTTTCATAGGGTTTGATTCTAGAATTACTGCCCCTGCAATCACCACCTGTGGTGAATAGGTTCGCAGTACACATTTGTCCCCTTGATGGGCCACTGCCCTTTCTTCTAACCGCAATTGCAAAAATCCTTCTGCTCCTGGCAAAATCTCATCGGTTCCCAAAGGAACCACTCTGCATAGAATCTCTTTTGTTCCCAGATGAAGACGAAAACGATCCCATAACTGAATGCCTTTGGTAGCATCAGGAAGCACTTTTACTTTTGCGTCTAACATCCAGGTAGTTTTCATGGCCTTTGGAGTAGCCAAAACATCCCCTCGTTCCATTTCAGACATTTTGACTCCTGCGAGGTTTAAAGCGGTTCTTTGACCAGCCATTGCTCGTTCTACTTGCTCCCCATGAACTTGGATGCTTCTAATCTTGGTCTCTTTGCGCTCAGGGTAGATCATCATCTCGTCCCCTAGCCGGATTGTTCCCTCAATTAATGTTCCTGTAACTACTGTGCCAAATCCTTTCACTGAAAATACTCGGTCAATGTGCATTCTTGGAGGCAACAACGTATTCTTCTCTTCTATAGAGTGGCTTAGCTCATCTATTTTATTCTTTAACTCTGGTAATCCTCTTCCAGAAATAGAATCCACTTTAATAATGGGAGCCCTCTCTAGATGACTCCCTTTAAATTCTTCTATTATTTCCTCTTCTACAAGTTCTAAGAACTCTTCATCTACTGTATCCATCTTGGTTAATACAATGATATAATCCTTAATTCCAAGCAACTGTAAAATATTGATGTGCTCTCTGGTTTGAGGCATAATCCCTTCACTTCCATCAATCACCAANAGCACTAGGTTCAGACCTGCAAGACCAGCCATCATATTTTTGATAAATTTCTCGTGACCAGGAACATCTACAATTCCTGCTCGCCTNCCCTCTGGCAAATCAAAGTAAGCAAACCCAAGGTTGATGGATAGACCACGTTCCTTTTCTTCAACCATGGTGTCCGTTTCAATCCCCGTTAAGGCCTTTATTAATGTGGTTTTTCCATGATCCACGTGCCCTGCAGTTCCGATGATAATGTTTTCCAAGGTAACCTCCTTAATTTAGCACTTTTTGATAAACTGGCTAAAATCGAACCTATGGGACTTTTGGAGCTTGCGAGAATTAATTTTCTCGCCCTTCTAAGGCAGCTCTGAAATCGTTATAAAATCTTATATGCTCATCCATAAGCTCTCGTACTTCCTGAAGGATGGCTTGATTATGCTCGCTATCATAAGCCAAGTCAAAATCAACCTCAGGGGCAGAAACCAATTGGTCAAAGCGCTCATCAAAAGCAGCATGCAACTCTATCAATCGCGGGATGTTGGCATAGGGATAATTATCTTGGATGGTATCTTCTATAATTGCCTGCTCCCAAATATAAAAGAATAGATCAATTGATGGGTCTGCTACCTGCCAAAACTCTTCATTCAAATCCCACCAGGATTCTATCTGTTCAACCGTCCAAGCCAGTATTTCATCATGGTTCTCTTCTACTTCTTCACCTTCTTGATTAGACGGTTCGATTACAGCTTCCGTTCAATCACCATAGTCTCTTATGATTGACCCAAAATATTCATTAAATCCGTAAACCTGGAAGAAATCCTCTCGAAGGCCAGTGGTATCGAAGGCAACCTCTGTCATCAAAATAAACTCTTGGTATTGACTTACTTTAGTAAAGGTAATTCCTTCACCATATTCATCTTCCCATTGAATAATAAGCAAAGTGGCATTATCTTCGCGGTAAACACTATGATTTAAAACCTGCCCATAATCATTATGCCAATCTAAGGCACGAGTAACTTCGTAGTCAGAGTAATGGCTCAGTTCATCTCTTTTTTCTCCTATTAGCAATACTCCAATCCGAAACCACTCCCCACCCTCTCCTTGAGACAACCATAGGGAAGAGCCTTCTATCTCAACCTCTCTCATGATGGTATCTAGTGGTAGCGGAATATTTAAAACAGCACCTTCTCCTTCTACTTGAACCACTTCCCCGTCTGTCCAAACATCATAATTAAAGGGGCCATCCATCTGGGGAATCCCGTCTACGCGTATTTCAATAGCTGGCTCTGCATATCCCCCTGTGCCACTTTCACTATTCATGATCAGCCTTATTGCAAAGGAAATCATTGTGACCAGCAAAGCAATTACTGCCACAATCACAACGATGGCTATAATGACTCCTTTTTTACTGCTCTTTTCTTCTATAGTTGGGAGCTGAATCGTTGATGGTACAGGTGAGGGTTGGTCAAGCATTTGTTGATCAAGCATGGACTCTTCTTGCATTGATTTCCATGCATCGTTCTCGGTTCTGGCCATCCGACATTTGCTACAAAAATTCCCACCGATTTCTTTATCACATCTTGAGCACTTCCACCGCCCTTCTTTAGGTGTTGGGTACTTCACTTCATTCTTCTTTTTATCACCACCACATTTGGTGCAAAATAATAATTCATTATCTGTTCCACATCTCGAACATTTCCACATGTTGCTTTTCCTCCTTGAATTTGAGTTGATAACCACTGTTTGCTCGTCCGCCTCCACAGACCACGTAAAAGCGTAGGTAAACATTTTTTTATGGTCTTACCACATGATACTTAGACATTAATTCCAAAATATGATACATATTGGTTACTCCCCCTACTACAAGGTTCTCCTCTAGGCTAAAATAATTCAGACAAGCTCCACAGGTCAAGACCTCTACCTTTGCTTCTATTAATGTTTCCAAATCCTCAAGAACTGGGGATAAGTGAGTGGTTAACTTGGCTCCTTTGTTATAAAAAAGAAGGTGACTGGGTAAAACATCCTGCTCAGTTAAGCTATAGATAAAAGCTTTCATCAGGGTTTTCCCTAGTTCGTCATCTCCTACTCCCATAGATGTGCTGGCAATGACCACGATGTAAGGTTTTTCTTGCAGATAAGAACCTCTTTGCCCGTTAGAACTTCCTCTTGTGCCAGATTCTTCTGGAGAGTCAATATCCTCCTGGACATAAGGCTCTTCCTGTGGATAAAAACCCTCGTCTGTGTAAGGCTCTTTCTGTGAAGGGAGCTCGTTCTGTGAAGGGAGCTCGTTCTGTGAAGGGAGCTCTTTCTGTGAAGGGAGCTCTTTCCCAAAAATCGAAACATAAAAAACTTTATCAGACTCTTGTATTATTTCTACCTGAAATCCTAATTGCAGTCCCATTTTTTCCAAATTTTGAGTTGCGATTTCATTGTCAACTACAATCTCAATCCCTTTGTTTTCTCGGAGTGCTTTTTTTGCTTTTATTACTGGTAACGGGCAAGCATCTCCTAAAGCATTTATTTTAATCATATTATTTTCCGCTTTCTATCCTTGTTGAATGACTCTTCCCCAATTATAATACGTTAAAAGCATTTTCACAAGGTTGACTTACTCTTCTCACCTTAGTATAGTACACGTTTATAGGCTTTACTTCCAGATTTGACATGCTTTCACTTCCAGATTTGACATGCTTTCACTTCCAGATTTGACATGCTTTCACTTGGGAGTTTGACATGTTTTATCTATCCAAGCATAAAATCTAAGGTTTCCCCTTCCACTCCATTCACCACCAAAGTAATGGAGTGAAGTCCTGGATAATGCTTTCTTGTACTTAACTCTGCAAAAGAGTGCTTTTTCTCATAGGATTTCTTCTGGCCTTTTTTTAGCACGCTTTCCGAGATTTGAAAAATCTTGCGGTTTCTTTTGCCGTTGGCTTTCATGTAATCTATGCCATACTCTAGTCGTAATTTAGTATCCTCTTTCGCTTGAATGTCAAAGGAAAAGATAAGCTCTCCTTCCATAGGCACTTGGATTTTATCTATCTTAAAGTTGGTCACCTCTAGTGCGGAGCTGTCATGATAACCGAACAGCCCTAATGCCTCTCGGTGCCCTTGCTTTAATAAGGTTCGCAATCCATGCTTTACAATCCAATCGGTGTCTTTATTCTTACCTATCCATCTCTTAGCAAGTTTTATCACTACTTCTGGATTGGTTTTGGAGATGTCATTGATGTTGTTGGCCACGCTTTTTCTCACATAGAGAGAAGGGTCTGCTTTTAGTTGTTCTAAGATAGGCAGAATAGGGGTAGGGTCTTTCTTAAATTCAGGCAAGGCGATGGCCCAGGGCAATTGTGGGCGACATCCTTCGCTGGAAAGTCTTCGCACGTCTTCATTCTCGTCTTTTGACCAGGTCACCATCTGGGCCATCATCCGGGTTTGGTGATTTATGATGAAAGGTCTTACCGCAAACTCTGACGAGGAGTACTTGGTGTATTCCTCCAGAGCAGCCATGGAAATGTCCCAATACTTTTCCTCTTGTCCAAACAGCTCCACAAAATCAGGGAAGATGATTGCGAAAAAGCCCGTAACCTTTGGGGCTACTTGATTTAAAATCTCAATGGCTGTGGGGTAATCTGAAGGCAAGTGCTTCCCCATATTTTCAGTAATTCGTCGTCCTCTTGCTTTCAGTTCTAACTCCTCCCAAGTGTCATCCAGAATGCCTGACATAAACTCTTCTACGGAGAATGCAGGGTAAACCTCTTTAAGTTGCAAGGCAAAGGCTCCTATAGATTCTGGGTTATACATGTTTTTTAATGGTTCTGGCATAGTGATCTCCTTTTTTACATACTGTATAGATTTACTTTGTATCTGGAATATCTTGATCATTGCTAAAATATATTTTTTTTAAACTTAATTTTACTAAAGTGTACTTTACTAAAGTACACTTTACTTACTCCACTTTGTAAATCTGGTAAGTTAATCCAACTTTATTAAAATCTTCTCTGCCACCTGGCTTAAATTGTTCAACACAGGCACTCCACAGGTCAGTAGCCGTTCCCGACTTTGGTGCCCATTGGGGATGAGTATACAGTCCACTCCCATGGCTTTTGCCACCTCATAATCATGAGTAGTGTCCCCAATTAATATTGCAGTTTTGATGTTTTCTCTGTTCATGTAATTGCAACCAATCTCTTTCTTACTGCCTGCATAGATGTTTGATATGCCTAACACCTGATCAAAGTAGTGCTTGATGTTGAATTCATTAATTTGAGGCATCAGATAATCGTAGCTTGAAGCAGACAATACTACCTGCTTGATGTTGTTCGCTTTCATCAAGTTTAAGACCTCTACTGCCCCTTTGGCCAGAGGACTTCCCCCTGTCCGGTCTTTATAGTATAGCTCAACATATTCTTTTGCTAGGTCTTCATAAGGCTCTTTTTCAAAGTCAAATCCTACTTTTTTATAATAATCAATAATAGGGAAGCCAAATACCTGATGATATTCGGAGATATCATGAAGTGTTCTTAGCTTGCGTTTTCTTAACATGGTATTCAGCACATGGAAAGACCAGTTCAAGTCATCTAACAAGGTGCCATTCCAATCCCAGAATATGTGGGAGTATCTTTTTGTTTTTGCCATTAAATCTTCACCTCTTTTTCCTCACCCTAGCATAGTGCTCAGTATCCGAAAACGGTTAATGGGCTTAGTGTTGCAAGTATTTTTCAAGATTGAATAACACAAACAAAGGAGCATTCAACAATCCTTCATCCAACCGTAGATTTGACAGTGATGTGCGAATAGCCAATCTGGGATGATACTTTTCCCGATATACCTTCAGGCTCCTTGCTTGTAAATTCACGCCAGCTTTAACCTCCACAGGATAAATATTTGCTTTGTCCGCAAATACGAAATCAACCTCTGCTGTTGCTTCCGAGGTCCAATAGTAGATGTTACGGATAAAGTCCTTACTGGCAAGCTCTGATAAAACATATTGTTCTGTGAGCGCACCCTTGAATTCTTCAAAGATTCTTATTCCATCAAGAATCGCACCTGGCGATAACTCACTCATTACACGAAGTAGGCCTACATCCAGATGATACAACTTAAACGCTTTCAGGTCTTCGTAGGCTCTGAGCGGTGTTGCGCCCTTGGTTATTCTGCCAACCCTGCGAAGTAATCCACTATCCAAGAGCCATAGCATCGCTTCCTCATAATCGCGTGCTCTTGCTCCATCGCGAATCAAACCATATATGAATTTTTTATTTTCTTTTGCTAGTTGTGACGGTATACTGTTCCAAAGATACCTTAGTTTAGGGACAATATTTTTTGGTGCGTGCTTGGAAAAATCATTTTCATAGGTTTCAAGAATATCAAGTTGTCGTCTCTCTACTATAGAAAAATCTCGAGTATCGATCCATGAAGCTACCGCCGTAGGCATTCCCCCTATGACAAAATACAACTTCAAGTAATCTGTAAGTTTTTCAACTACTGCTTGGGGAATCTCCCGAATACCTTCTTTTCTAATAAACTCAATTAGCATTTCCTCATCATTTGCTAGCAAAAATTCCTCAAAGTTAAAAGGTTGAAGTGTTAAAAATTCTACTTTACCTACGGGAAAAGAGGTGCCACTGTGCAAGGCAACGCCTAGCAGTGAGCCTGCACAACAGATTGCATATTCAGGTGCATTTTCAGCAAAGTACTTAAGTGCTGTAAGGGCACGTGGAATTTCTTGCACCTCATCAAATATCAAAAGCGTTTTTTGTGGCTGTATTTTTTTACCATGCAATGCCCCAAGCAAATCCAAAATCCTCTGAGGTGATATGTCGCCATCAAAGGATTCCTTCAAACCTGGTGCATTTTCAAAGTTAATGTAGAGCACGTCATCAAACGCCACCCTACCAAACTCATTAAGAAGCCATGTTTTTCCTACTTGCCGAGCACCTTTTAAGATAAGTGGTAGCCGATTCTTTCTATTCTTCCACGCAATTAAATCATCGATTAAAAGTCGTCTCACAACCATCACCTCACATTTTCACAACATAATTATAATGTTTGCTACACATTATCCCAACTTTATCTTATCAAAATTACACATTTTGTCAAGATAAAGTTTGCTCTCCACTCACATTTATCAAAGATTTTATGCCATTCAGAACAATTCATCCAACAAAATATAATAGTCTATCTTCTCCCAATCGGGTGTGATCCCTAAGGATTGGAATAGCAAGTCCACATATCGCTCCCTCTCATCACAATCTCTCAGATTATATCCAAGAGAGCGAACACAAAGGGCGATGTCCTGCCACTTATCAGCAATTCCCCCACGACCCACATCAATAAAGCCCATCACTTGCTCATCGTCTATGAAAATATTGGGTAAACAATAGTCTCCGTGAGTAAAGTACAACTCTTCTGCTGGTTTGTTCTCTACCAACCACTGATACAATTCCATGGGTGACTCAAAATCATTGCCCTCTTCAAAATCAAGCCTATCCACAAGATTATTCTGGATGTTTTCTAAAGCCTTTTGTAGCTTTATCTCTAAAGTGTTCTCAAATGGGCAGTCACTGATATCAACCGCTTGTAGCATCAGTAATCCTTCTGCCAATCGTTTTACGGTGCGTTCATAAGGTTGGCAGAGAACATCTTCTGGACATTCACAGGCCATATGCCCTGCCACCCTAGTCATCAACAAGTAAGATAGGCCCTCATATTCTTGATAATGTTTCACCTGTGGCACTGGCAATCTTCCATCTAACCAATATAGGATATCACGCTCCCGTCTTATCTCCTCATTGGTCTCTTCAACCTTTAAATAAAAGGAGTGCTCTCCCTTTTGACAATGATAAACACGAGCAGAGGTACAACCCACCTCATTCTTTTCATAAGTGTATCCAGATAATAATTCTTCCAACTTTTTAGGCAGTATAAGGTTGTCCATGACTCATTCACTCTCCAGGGTTCTTTTTGATGTTATTCCCGTTACTTTCGCACAGGGGTATTCTTCCCGATTATAGCTCATTTCTTTATAACACTCAAGTAACGATTCCCATTTATAAGTTTCCTTATAGTAATTTATAGCAGTTTACACCGCATCTGTAGAGGTTGTACCCTTGGAGCATCTCTTCTGTGATAATGATAACTGCAACATTGAATAGCACAAGGTGAGATTGCAGTTTAACATTTATAAATCAAAACCCTATATTATTTACCTTAACACTACACATTCCCTTGTCGATATGGTATAAATAAACATAGGCAATACTCAAAATCTAAACAAGAAAGGAAAAAACTATGACCGCAGACATTAAATGGCTGGATAACCCTGAAGTTTTTCGGGTGAATCAAAGGCCTGCACACAGTGATCATGTTTGTTATGCTTCCAAAGAGGAGGCTGTGCGGGGAGGCAGCTCCCTCTACCAGTCGCTAAATGGAGGATGGAGGTTTTGCTATTCTAAAAACGCCATGGAGCGACCTGCAGACTTCTACAAAAAGGGCTATGATTACAGTTCCTTTGATCTAATTACTGTACCTGGGCATATTGAACTGGCAGGATATGACAAGATTCACTACATTAACACCATGTACCCTTGGGAAGGTCACGAATACAGAAGACCTGCCCACACCATCAGTGCTGACAATACAGGAGAAGGGATGTTTTCTGAAGCAGAATATAACCCCGTTGGCTCTTACATCACCACCTTTACATTAGATGAAGGGCTAAAAGGCAAGAACATCTCCATCTGTTTTGAAGGAGTGGAACAAGCCATGTANCTCTGGCTCAATGGACATTTTGTGGGCTATGGGGAAGATTCATTTACCCCTACGGAGTTTGATTTGACNCCTTACTTGGAAGAGGAAAACACCNTNGCNGTTGAAGTTCACAAAAGAAGTAGCGCCGCCTTTTTAGAAGACCAAGACTTCTTCCGATTTTTTGGNATTTTCAGAAATGTGNCCCTAGCCGCAAGAGGNGAAAANCANCTGGAAGACATGTGGATTAAGNCAAGACTGTTGGATGATTATTCTACAGGTACATTTGAAGCAGACTTTTCCTTTGAGGGAGTTAGTCCAGGAAGTAAACTTCAGATGAATCTCTACACTCCTCCAGGAGANCTTCTCTTTGGGGAGGAATATTCTTTAGAGGAAAACATGACCATCANCACNCCTGATTTNCCTGATGTAGAATTGTGGAGCAATAAAACCCCTCATCTGTATACCTTAGAACTGTGTACTNTAGATGCAGNCGGCAANGTGACAGANGTAGTTCGTTATCGTTTCGGCTTTAGAAGAATCGAAATCAAAGACAAGGTGATTCTTTTTAACGGCAAGCGTCACATCATCAACGGAACCAATCGTCATGAATGGAATCCGCGTAAGGGCCGTGCTATCACCACAGAAGATATGGACGCTGACTTGGAAATCATCAAGCGAAATAACATTAATTCTGTGAGAACCTCTCACTATCCCTGCCAGATTCCCTGGTATTTCAAATGCGATGAGGCAGGCATCTATGTGATGGCAGAAACCAACCTTGAGTCTCACGGCAGCTGGATGATGTTAGGACAGGTTCATCCCATTTACAATGTTCCTGGCAACGTGCCTCAATGGCTGGAAGTGGTCATTGACCGAGCCAGAACCAATTACAAAACCTTCCGGAATCACACCAGTGTACTGTTCTGGTCTCTAGGGAATGAGTCCTACGCTGAAGAAAACATTCGCTTAATGCACGAGTTCTTTAAGGAAAATGACCCTGACCGATTGGTACATTACGAAGGAAATATCTGGAATCCTGCCTTTGAAGACAGCATTTCAGATATGAAGAGCCAGATGTATGCTTATAAACATGAAATTGAAGAATACTTAGATAACGACCCTAAGAAGCCGTACATCCTGTGCGAATACATGCATGACATGGGCAACGCCATGGGCGGTATGAACTCTTATATTGACTTACTGGACAAATACGAAATGTATCAAGGAGGCTATATCTGGGACTTTATTGACCAAGCCCTTTACGTAAAAGACGAAGTAACAGGCCGAGATGTTTTACGCTACGGCGGCGACTTTGATGACCGTCCAGCAGACTATGAGTTTTCTGGAAATGGAATTGTCTTTGCAAACCGAGAAGAAAAACCAGCAATGCAGGAGGTGAGATATTATTATGGCAAATACAGCGAATAAAAAAGGAATCTCCTTGAACACTCACCAGTGTTCATTGGTTCAAGGAGCGTCGTCGGGAAAACCCACCCGACTTAAAGTAATCTTTGGGGATTCTTCCTTGGGAGTAAAAGGTCCTGACTATCACTATATCTTCTCCTACGTTCAAGGTGGTCTAGAGTCTCTAAACAAAAATGGCAAAGAGTGGATGTTTCGTGTTCCTCGCCCTACCTTCTGGCGAGCAACCACTTGTAATGACAGAGGCAATGGGTTTTCCCGCAAATCCAACATGTGGGTAGGAGCCGACCTGTTCACCAAGCACGTAGGGGGAATGGTTAAGGTAAATGGACAAGAGATTCCACTGCCCATACAGCCTAATAACAATCATTTCTCTAACGAAGAGTTTGCGGATACCATAGAGATTACCTTTATCTTTGAAACCTATACGGTGCCTAACACCAATGTTTACGTGACTTATCTTGTGAAAAGCGATGGGAAGATTATTGTAACCATGCACTATAAGGGCCATGAGGATCTGCCACAACTTCCAGCACTGGGGCTAAGATTCATTATGCCTACGGTAGCTACAGGCTTTGAGTACGAGGGGCTCTCTGGTGAGACATATCCCGACAGAATGGCTGGTGGCATTCCTGGCGTTTACAAGGTAGAAGGCCTTCCAGTGACTCCATACCTGGTTCCTCAAGAATGTGGCGTTCATATGGATACAAAGTGGCTGAAAATCACCAGAAACACCACTCTGAATAACACTGACGACGATGGCGAGGAGTTTTCCTTACGCTTTGAAAAAGCAGACGAAAACTTTGCCTTTTCTTGCTTGCCTTATACTGCTCTGGAGCTGGAGAATGCTACCCATCATGAAGACCTTCCATTGCCGCGAAGAACGGTGCTGTTGATGTTGGCAAGAGTTCGAGGGGTTGGAGGCATTCAGGCCTGGGGAGCAGATGTAGAAGAAGCCTATCACATAAGTGGGGCAAAAGATGTTACGTTCTCATTTGTGATTAAGTAGGATTTCTTAACGACAAAAACACGCTACTGAGGGTCTATATGACTTCATTGGCGTGTTTTTAATTGAAATCGTTTTCCAGCAGAAAGTCCACCAAGTTCTTATGGATAATCCCATCCCTAGAAAAGTCATATTTATCCATTGATATTACAACCTTAGGAAAGTTATCTCTTATGGTTCTAAAAGCCCCAAACTCCCGCTGGATAACTTCTTCTGTTGCTAACAAGTAAGCCACTTGATAATACTCCACTTTCTCACCCTTAACAGCAACAAAATCTACTTCTCCATGCTTTAACATACCTACGTATACACTATATCCCCGTATACACAGTTCATTAAACACCACATTTTCTAGCAATGCTCCAATTTCTATTTTGAAGCCACTGTTTTTTATTCTTCCTAAGCCATTATCCATTAAATAATACTTATCTAGCCTCGTCAGAATCCGCTTCCCTCTAATATCGTACCTCACTGCCTTGCTAATGAGCATTGCCGATAGCATAGCATCCAAATAATTATACAAAGTATCATTAGATATCTTTTGATTGATGCTCTCAAAATACTTGCTGATAGAAGTAACCGAAAATGTTTGAGACGGATTTTGCATCATATACTCAATAAGCCTATTTAAAGTATGTAACTCTCTTATCTTGCTTCGTCCGATAATGTCTTTTAATACAATCGTATTGAAGAGATCCTCTAGTAATATACGTACCTCCTCTTCCTTAGAAAAATAATATTTTTGAGGCATACTTCCCCACGTCACAAAATCTAATATTATTTCTTCTGTAATGTCATCTTTATTTAGCTGCTTCAACACACACATTTCCTTGAAGGAAAAAGGATATATTTTAAAACTTACGTATCTTCCAGAAAGTAAAGTTGCCAATTCCCCCGATAGAATGTTGCTGTTGGAACCCGTCATGAATATACTTACATCCCACGTTGCCCTAAAGGAATTAATGGCTTTTTCAAATTCAGTAACATTTTGAATTTCATCGAAAAGCAGATAATGCTTTTTATCATCTATCCTCTGATTCTTTATATATTGATGTAGAGCTTTTGATGATAATAAATCAGAAAACTCTAAATCTTCAAAGTTAAGGTATATGATACGCCCCTCACTAACTCCGCTCTCTAATAATTCATCCATAATCTGCTTTAGAATTACTGATTTTCCACATCTGCGAATGCCCACTAAAACCTTAACAAGCTCCGAATCATAGAATGGCCTTATCTTTTTCAAATACTGTTCTCTTTTAATCATACCGCCCCTCCTTTTGCACCATTATAACAGAACAATACATAATATTCAACCACTTATTCCATTATACTGGAATAAGTCCCAGATATATTGTTTTTATTCCAGCAAGGCAGATAATCTTCTTCATTGAATTCACGAAGCATAAATCCCCTTTAAAATACCTTCAAGGCTCAGCTTACGAATCTTCACATCTGAGACATCCAAACAACAGATTGAAAAAGGAACCCTTGCTCTACCAACCTTTGGTTAGTTTTGCATTGGCTCCTTTTATACTTTGATGTCTAGATTTATTTCATTGTGACAGCAACAAGTATGTATTATTCCGACAGATACACTCCCCACAAATACAATACTGGGAAAATCAATCCGATTAAAAGGAACATGGAAAATTCCCCTAGGAATAGAGTAGACCAACCAATTTCAACTAAGGTTAGTACCAAGTACACACCGCCAATGAGGGCAACGGAGGATTTTGACTTGTACAGAAGACCAAGAATCCCTGCAGTGATTGCCACGATTGCCCCTATTAAACTGAAAAGCATTTGTGGTGCTGAATACAGTGGCATCCCCATATCCATCATCATCTGATTAATGGTGTCTAGCATCAATAGCATTACGATACCACTCAAAAAACCCAACCCTCCAAAAACAATTACTATAATAGACATTACTTTTAATAACTTACTTCTGCTCATCGCATTTCACCTTTCTACATTTTTTGTTTGCCAATTAATATTTTCAAGTTTCTTTGTTACCAAAAACATTTTAGACGCCACGTAGTGCATCAATGGGATTCAGTCTCGCTGCTTTTCTGGCTGGATAAATCCCAAACAATAACCCTATCCCACAGGAAAAGAGGGTGGCAAAAAACATCACAGGGAAGGAGACAAAAGCTCTAATTCCCCCAACTTCAAATACTGTAATCAGCGTGGTAAGGACAACACCGATAAGAATTCCAATTCCCCCTCCAATCCCTGTCAGAATCGCCGATTCACATAAAAACTGAACAACGATGGAGCTTGTTTTTGCGCCGATAGCTTTTCTAATTCCAATCTCTCTGGTTCGCTCCGTAACAGAAACCAACATAATATTCATTACCCCAATGCCTCCAACCAGCAGGGATATACTGGCAACAAGAGCTACAAATGCAGTCACTGCATTTAAGATGGCTCCATACAAATCCGCAAAATCAAGGGGTCTTTGGCGCATAAACACTTGCTCATCTGGTTCACCTAAATGCTGATATCTCATGTTTAACAGATGAACCGCCGCCTCTGTAATTCTCTCCCCTTCCTCTCGATCTGCAACCTGAAATGACACGTGGGGAAATGCGTCAATTTGAAACCCAAGATTATTACTCAAGGTATATGGTAACTCAATAGCTATAGAAGGCAGTAAACCCATGGCTATGTACTGCCTTTCAAACGCCAGCAAGTCTGGATGAGTCTCCCGTATTCCAATTACTGTCACATCAATCACGGTATCCCATAATGAGACCCCAATCTCTAGCCCTAATACATTGGTATTTCCAAAGAGATGAAGAGCAGTCAACTCATCAATGACCCCTACTGGATTTCGTAGTGCAACGTCTGAATCTGTAAAGTAACGCCCTTTTGCAAGTGGCAGAAGGAACGCTCCATCCACATTGTACTGGTAATCAGGGACGGTAAATGACACTCTACCCTCAAAATCTCCTCTCCTAGTCCTCAAATCCAAGCCCCACCAGGTTACCGAAGCATATAATGCCTCTATGGAGTCTCCCAGCGCCTCTCTTAAAAACTCCATATCCTCAGTGGTAATAATACTCTCAGAAACCACCTCATCATTGGCAATAATAGTAAAATGGTTAAATTGATTGTCAATCTGCTCAATCACCCCATCTCTTAAGCCATTTCCAACGGAGATGACCGTAATCACCGAAGATATCCCGATAATAATCCCCAACATGGTTAACAAGGATCGCCCCTTGTTGGAGCGAAGATTATAGATGGCTATTTTGACATATTCAAATGAAAATTTAATAATCACCCCTCCTTTCTAACGAAGGCTTATACGCAATTGCTCCTCTGGCAGCATGGCAGTGGTTCTTACGTTATTACTCTTCTGGCAATATTGGCATAGCTCTTGCTCCTACAACAATATTCACATTAAAGTCATTAACAACAATATCTCCTACCTCTAAGCCACTTCTCACTTCTATCATTAATCCTGAAGAAATTCCGATTTCTATGGTACGTTCCTGGATTACTCCGTTCTCAATAATGTACACATAATCTCGATCACGCGCGGCATTCACCGCTTCAATAGGAATGAGTAGAACATCATCTGCCTCATCGGTGTTTAGGGTTACTCTGGCAGGAACTCCGATACGAATATGTTCGTCTGGCTCAGTAATGCTCACCCTAGCTTCAACTACAGGGGTCCCCCCACTTCCTGTGGTTGCTACTCGATTGATGTGAGAAATCCTTCCCTCATAGTTATGACTTCCAATATGAATCGTAACCGATTGGCCTAACTCGACCCTATGGTGTTCGTTAGCAGCAATCTCAATGGTCACATGCAAATCTTCGGTACAGGCAATGGCAAAAAGAGCCATTCCTTGGTGAACCAAATTGCTAAGTAGAGGATCTGCAAAAGTAACCACCCCAGACCTCTGGGCGCTCACCCCTTCTTCGCCAAGCTCTAACAACTCCTGAGCATTTAAAAGAGCCATTTTGGCTAAGTCGTTGCCAATCTCCAGATTCTCTATCTCTTCTTCCGTTAATCCTACTTCTATTGTTGTATCGTTTAAGGACTCCGAAGCTCTTCTCCATTCATCATATAGGGCATCATACTGGGCTTGTAGCCCCTCTTCACCTTCATTGATCCTTCTAGCTAAATCATTAACTTGATTGGCCAAGTGATTCACATGACGAACCCTTTCTCTATGAGCTTCCTCTGCCTGATTGATGATTCTCTCATTATGCTCCAAAGCAGCCTCAGCAGCATTCACGCTCTGTTGATAAGACAGTTGTAAGGCAGTATGGTCTGATTCTAAGTAAGTGGTGTCAAATGAGACCATTAATTCCCCAATCGCAACGTAATGGCCTACCACTGGGTAGAAATCAGCAACTGGCGCCGATACTGGAGAGTAATGGGTGACAATGTTTCCGCTCTCTACAACTCCATAGGTAGTAAAGACCTCCTGGATGTCACCTCTAATGACTTCTCTTGCTTGTAGGGGAATTCCCGCACCTGTATCTGCCCCATCCATATTGGCCAGCAGGCTAATCAGATAGATTAAGCCTCCAAGCACCGCTATAATCGGAATAATCGCCCAAGCAGGNAGCTTCTTTTTCTTTTTATAGCCCAAACTTGCGATGTCAAATGAGCTTTCTTGTCCATCAAGGGAAAACTCACTTGTTATGCCCAATGGACTTTCTTGTTCATCATAGGAAATCTCACTTGTTATGTAAAATGGACTTTCTTGTTCATCATAGGAAATCTCACTTGTTATGCCCAATGGGCTTTCTTGTTGCTCAAAGGAAATTCCACTTGTATCTTCTTTGTTTTTTCTCTTTCTCAAACCCACTATTCCTCTCCTTTAAAATCATTTTCGTAGTCCCTATCTATTTGCCCATCCACAATTCGGATAATTCGCTTGCTTTTCTTCGCTATTTCTTCGTTATGAGTAATAAGAATGATGGTATGGCCACTCTGATTCAACAGGGTTAAGATATCCATTACTTCCTTAGAAGATTTTGTATCCAGATTCCCTGTGGGCTCATCAGCCAGTATAATCGGCGGCCTGGCTGCTATGGCTCTAGCAATGGCCACTCTTTGTTGTTGACCACCCGATAACTCATTAGGCTTATGCTTCATCCTATCTCCTAAGCCTACTTTTTTCAAGGCGTCCCTAGCAATGCTTTGCCGTAGTCGCTTTTTCACCCCTCGATAGATTAAAGGCAACTCCACATTCCCCAAAGCATCTAAGTTGTTCACTAGATTAAAGCCTTGAAAGATAAACCCGATTGCCTTATTCCGAAAGTCTGAAAGTTGATTGTCTGACATGTCATAAACATCGTAACCATCCAGTAAGTAGCTTCCCTTCGTTGGGGCATCCAGACAACCTATCATATTCATTAATGTAGATTTCCCCGAGCCCGATTGCCCTACAATTGAAACGCTTTCACCCCTATAAATATCCAAATTCACGCCATCTAAAGCATGGACAGCATTCTCGCCTGGATTGTATATTTTATGCATGTTTCGTATCTGTATTAGTGGAATCAATGGCATGCTCCTTCTTTAAGTTACTGTACTATTCAATATCAAATGCAAAGTTCTTTATATCTTAACTAAAAACTTCCTAGACAAACATAACACATATCCCACATCTGGGCAAGTGACAATTGTTATTCTTTAATGCTAGATTCCATTTTATAAACAAAACCTGCATCAGCGGGCGTTTTGACGCACCACTGATGTATGGTTGCAGTTATCCAGGGGCTTAGGTGCTCTTATCCCACCACCTGTAGAGGTGGGGGTATTAGAGCACGTTAGT
>JGI20163J15578_10000356_pt1 | contig 19051 bp, 16 predicted proteins | sample TergutCu122P1_FD_15578 | JGI IMG/M metagenome (IMG submission 15578)
ATGTTGTCTAAGATGTCCGCTGACTCTTTTCCATCAGGATTAATAATCACATGACCACCTGTGATGGCTTTCATCTGGTCTGTTAATACACTTACTGCAATTGGACTTCCGGTGACAAATGGAGGTAAACCTAAGTGAAGTGGTAAGCCCAGTGCCAAGGCAAAAGCACCATCGGCTAATGCTTGCTCTTCTAGCCATTGAGGAGCAGAAATAACCAGTGGCAATTGTGGCAGGTCAATGCCAAGAGCTTCTGCTAATTCGCAAGCCACCATCTCCAAGCGTCCAATAGCCAAACATGGGCCAAAGTTAAGGACTGGTGGAATACCAAGAGCCTTACAGATTTCTTTTAAGCTAGGTCCTGCCAACTCGGCAGCTTCAGGTGTCATTAAGCCAACATTTTCAATGCCACCAGAACTACATCCTGCAGTAAGAACAATAATGTCCTTGGCAATTAGTTCTTTGGTAAGCTCTACGGTTAATACATCGTGACCAGTTCCAGATACGCTGGAGCAACCTACTACTGCAGCAACCCCCTTAATCTTCCCATTGGCAATTAACTCAATGAGAGGCGTCCAGTTTCCGCCTAAGAAGTTCTTCAAAGTAACTTCACTGATTCCCGTTAAGGTGTTGTCATTTCCGTGTTCAGGCAGTAGGTTCAGGGTAACTTTGTCTCTACGCTCCTTATAAGCTTCAACAGAGGCAGCAATAATCTCATCGGTTGCGTTGTCGTCTTTTAACTCTGCATTGGCCTTCTTGGCAATGTTATCCAAGCAGATTTGTTTGATGAACAAAGCATCACAGATAGGCTCAATTCCTGGCACGGTACAGTTGAACTCAGAAAGCACTACATCAATGGCTCCTGTAGCTAAGATGGCTTCACTGACAAAGTTGTTTCCACCATGCCCATCAAACACTTCTGTATAATGACTGCCTCGGAGTTGCAGGTCTTGTCCTACACAGGTACAGCCTACTAACTTGAATCCTTTTGCTCCTGCAGCTTCTGCCAAGGCAATCACTTCTGGAGAAACTAATTTTTCTTGAAGGTCAACGAACTTAGAATGTTGATGTCCTGTAATCATAATATTAATATAATCAGGATCAATTACCCGCAGTCCCACAGGTGCCATACGAATCTCTGGCTCTCCCAACATCACATCGTTTAGCATGTTGGTTAATGTTAAGCCATAAAGTCCCGTAGAAATGCCTAGACGAAGAGCGTTGACTAACATGTCAACAGGATCGGAGTTTAAGTTGGTAGAGGTTTTTACTACTCCATTGAATACTTCGGATTTAGCTCCTCCTGGAAGAATTCCAAGCTCCACCCATTTCTCAAAACGTGGTGGATAAGCTAACTTCTCTGTTAACTCCATCTTCTCGAAAAGTGGCTTATACAAGTCTGATAAGACAGCGTCTGCAACGGCTGTGGCAGCTTGGTGAGGATCCTCTGCCTCTATCCCTAACTTAGCCACCAATCGACTAAGGGCATCTGAGCCTTTAAACTCTGCACCAGACTCCGCTAGCTTCTTAAGGTTACGAGCTGTGTTTTCTACTACGTGAATGTAACAACCAGAGCCTGCTGATACTGCTCTTAAGAAGTTACGGGCTACAATTACATCGGCATCTGCTCCACAAACTCCCTTGGGGGAATCTGGAGTAATGCGACAGGGACCATTTGCACAAAGGCGACAACATACTCCTTGAAGTCCAAAACCACACTTGATCTCTTGGGATTCCATGCGGTGATGGGAGGTCTCTAGAGAAAGATTTTTAATAAACTCCTCTAGCGGTTTGTCTGCACTGGGGCAGGTGTTACATCCAAATACTTGATTCATAGCTTCATCTCCTTACTTGACGAATTTAGTCCACATTGGTTGCAAAAAACGAGACATCAAAAATGTCTCATTTTATTTTACTAGTAAGATTCAGGAACCTTACTAGCAAGTATCTCGCTCATGGTGTTTTCTTGTAAAGTGGCCACAAGAACCGCTTGAACTCTTTTTAGTTCATGATGTACTTTACAGCAATCTTTCTTTTCGTTGTTTGGGCAGAAGTAACCATCGATTAAACATTTGTTGAGAACAAGTTGGTCGTCAATGCTACAAACCACATCCAATAACGTGGTTTGATTCAGGTCAGCAATCAATTGATAACCACCTGCATTACCACGATAAGACATGACAAATCCTGCCTTCTCCAACTTCTTCAAAATCTTATAAGCAAACTGATGGGGGATATGTTCATTCTCACAAATGCACTTAACAGATGTTATATTCCCACTGCCAAGCTCTCTAATTATTCTAATGGCATAATCACACTCTTTCGTTAAAAACATATTACCCTACTTTCTTTCCAGACTCAACTGATTTAGATTGTCTATAGTTTATCATATTGGACTAACTTGGTCAAGTATAAAGATTATTTAAAGGGTATCAATCCCATTAAGATTCAACACCCTTTTCACTATCCTTTATTTCATTATTATTTGTCGTTAGCACCACAGATAGGCTTATCCTCTGGCCCTGAACCAATGATTTCCAATTCTCAAAGTCCCAAATCCTAGAGAATTGAAGAACAACATGTCAGGAGTAACGGTAGCATAACCATTCAATACATAAAGAGCGGCTCTTAATTCCGCATGGTAACCGCCATTGCTTAAAACCATATCGAAAGTACCCTCCCTAACAGGGCAAAATTGACCTGGTTGTCGAATTACATCTTCAATGGTATTTGCGAAACCTGGATGATTGACTCGATTCATCACCACATTCCCAACAGCAATCTGGCCAACAAAACATTCACCTCTGGCTTCGGTGTGGATAATGGCTGCCAACAGTCTTGCTTCGTAGGTAACCTCCATACTTCTAATATCCAAATTCAAGGAATCCAACAATCGATGAGCCTCAGAGATATCTCCTCGAAGCACCGCCATCTTAATGTTGAAGGAGGTTAAATCTGCTTCTACTGCCTCTGCTTCTTCTTCAAGTCGGGTTTGCTGCTCATCCAAATCTTCCAGATGAGCAACTAGATTCTCTTCATCTGTTATAATACTCTCTTGTAATGCTTCTATTTTGTCATAGGTCTCTTGTAGTTCCATGAGCAACCTACGATCATAATTATGAATGCTTTGGATAAATTCTGCAACGTTAAGAACATCTGCGATACTTTCCGCAGTAAGGATCATCTCAATAAGCGATGCACTGTCCATTTCATAAATCAATCTGATCCTGGCGTACATAGCTTCGATTTGAAGTTCTTTTTCCAATTCAGTGTTGGCCAATTGATAGGTAGCGTTATTCAATGATTCTCTAGCCGCCTCGATTTCCTGTACAGTAGTTGCGATTTCTTCACCAATGTCTTCCAAATCTTGGTTCAGATTATACAACATTTCTGCTAAGGAGCTGGTCTGACCTTCTATATCTAGAGAATCATCCTCACCTGCCGAAACATGAATTGTAGAAAATGGCTGTATAAGGAGAGAGCTTACAATGATTACAATGCAAAGCGCTCTCGTTAAACGGTTCTTCATAAAAGTTGCAGTCCTTTCTCGATAATACTCCCCCGAAAATATTTGTCCCTTTTTTTTAGTTGACCATTTTGATTCTTGGTCAGTCAGTTTAATCTATCCTGAAAAAATACTATACTATATTTTCTGAGATTTTGCAAATGAAATCTTGTCCATATTCTGCTCACTTCTGTCCACTTCTGCTCACATTCTATAGCTGATATCCTGGTTCTGTCCATTTTATGTCCGATTATAAAAAATGAATATTGATGGGTCAAATTTCGTCAATTGCTATTGCTTGCAACCTAGCCGCATCTTCTATGGTCACAACTGCAGTAAGATGGATGCCGTCCTCCTTGTATTCACATTTATTCACCTGTCCACTTCCATAAATCCTTGAAACCAGCCCTCCTGCATCCAGAGGCAGGATGACACTGATGGCTCTTCTTGTCAGCGCCAACTTTTGAGCGATAATCTCTTTTAGACGATCCATGCCTAATCCTGTTTTGGCGGAAATGGCCACACTGTCCTCGTCTAGGAAAATATCATGGGTGAGATCGCACTTATTGTACACCGTAATGATGGGGTTAGTATTGGCTCCTAGGCTTTTTAGTACCTCTCCTACCACCTCCATCTGAGACTGTCGGTCATCACTGGAAGTGTCCACTACATGTAAAAGAAGGTCGGCATATCTAGCTTCCTCCAAAGTAGCACGAAAAGCATTAACCAAATCATGAGGAAGCTTCTTAATAAATCCAACCGTATCTACCAGTAGAAAATCTCCAAAACCATAGTTTACACGGCGAGATACGGAGTCTAGGGTAGCAAACAACTTATCTTCTGCCAACACGTCACTGTCAGAGAGGTGATTCATTAAGGTGGATTTGCCTGCGTTGGTATACCCTACTAGAGCAACAATAGGAATCCCCGACTTCTCTCTTTTGGCTCGTCCCACATCACGGCGTAGTTTAATCTTGTCAATTTCTTTTTCCAGTTCATTTGCGCGTCTACGCAATAGACGTCTATCTACCTCGAGTTGAGTTTCCCCTTCCCCACGACGAGCACCGCCGCCACCAGCACCACCACCAGCCATTCGGGTCATGTGAGTCCAATATCCGGTCATTCGTGGCAGCAAGTATTTGACCTGAGCCAATTCCACCTGCAATCGTCCCTCATGAGTAGAGGCACGAGAAGAGAAGATATCAAGAATCAGTGAAGTTCGATCCAACACTTCTATCTTCTTGCCTAACTCCTTTTGAATGTTGCGAATTTGAGCAGGAGTTAACTCGTCATCAAAGATTACCGTATCAATCTGCAACCTTTGAATCTCAAGAGTAAGATCATGAAGTTTACCGTACCCTATATAGTGACTGTTGTCCGGTTTGTCCCGTTGTTGTACCACTGAGCCAACGGTGATAAAGCCTGCGGTATTTGCCAATTGCAGTAACTCATACAAAGGCTCCTCATCCTCTGGATTGCCATCAATGCCCACAAGAATGGCGCGGGCAAATTCCAACTCTGTTTTAATCTGCTTGGAGCGAACGGTTTCATCCGCTAAGGCGATTTGTTCCCATAACATCTCATCAGGAATTCTATTTACAGGATATGGGCCAAACAAATTAACAAATGGCTCATCTTCTGTATCAGAGCCCTCTAATATACCAATCTGCATGGAGTTGGCCTTGCCATCTTGAACCCCTATAGCCGCCATGGCATCTAACCGCAAGGTTTTCAAAGATTGTATATCTACCCTTGACAGGGCACTGCCCCCTCTTGGGTGGGTATGGATACAACGTATACCACTGAGACGATCCTTGGAACGACGTTTGCTCATGGCTTGCAAGGAGACTCGGTCTCCTTCCCCCACAGCAACACTAAGAATCTGTCCTGTTCGATCAATGTATACCATGGCTTCACGACCTGTAGCACCAGTGAAAAAAGCAAGGGTTTCTATGATTTCCATAGTGCAAAACTCCTTGCGTTCCACCTCCAGCTCATAGATATTTTCTAGAGCTTCTATGTAGGAGCGACGTACCCCTTCTGTATTTCCTAAAATTTCTGACATAAACTTACCCTTCTTTATCATTCGTTATAGGTCCATTATGACTCATTGTACATCCGAGAGACTTATCTCATCACTGGCGACCTTTTCTACTTCAGTAGGCTCCTCCACCACTACCTTTAGCTTGCGGTATACAACAACACAAACCGTTTCCCGAAATGGAAATAGAAAAAACATCACAACCCAATAGGCAATTCCAGTAACTATCAAAACGCCTAAATAAGTTGATAAAACATCTCGAATAGCATGATCCAGCAAATTCAGTAAAGTGCTGGTGAGAAAATACAATGTAAAAACCGAAATATAATTACCTGCAATCATTCCATGTGACCGTTTCAAGGCATGCTTTGTATTGGCTTCCAGAGCAACCAATGGATGAATCAGATAAAATAAAGAATTAATCACCGCTGCAAATAGAAAACTAAAATAATTATTAAAACCTAATCCTAGTAAACTTGAGAAAAAAGCCTGAACACCAAAAACAAATACTCCAAGTAATAATATTCGTCCAGCAATTGCCCAGTATTTTCCTTTGGTCTGTTTATACGCCATTTTCAGATTCACTTGCTCTCCATTCATTAAGGAGTGAATCAGAACCATGGTTGCTAAGAAAAACCTGGGACCAAAAATGATAAGTAAAATAGCCCATATAAATGTAACAACCACAAAAATCGCAGCAGAACCATCTGTTACAGTGGTGGGTATATATTCTGTAAAGTTAACCAACATAACAATTGGACCTAGTACCAAAACATAGCAAAGAGAAAGGCTAACAAGAGATTTAAAATTACTTTTATAAAAATCTGCCGCCTCTGATAACACTTCTTTTATATTTAAAGACATCTTGCTTCCTCCTCATGTGAATACAATTCTCTCTAACAAGAATTATATCCCAAAGTTTTTATTTCTACAAGAGAAGAATTTATTCCCCAAAACCTGAATCAATCAACTCCACCAAAGCATCCACCGCTTCCTTCTCATCAGGGCCCACCGCACTTAACTCCACTTCTGTCCCTTGATGCAAGGCCAGCAGCATGATTTTAACAATAGATTTAGCGTTGGCACTTTCCCCATCAGAAACTCTGGAGATGGTTATCTCTGAAGTGAATTGGTTGGAGCAATTCACAAAGTCTGACACAGGTCTAGCATGCAATCCTGTTTTATTACAGATTATCGTTTTTTTCTTATACATTACTCTTCAACTCCTTTGATTATATCAACTATTTTTTCTGACTCATTCACTTGTCTAAGTTTCTCTAAAAGATTAGAGTTACTGATAACACTTGAAAACTGATTTAAAGCCTCCAAGTGAATATTTTTTGAAGGGGTACATAAAGCGAAAATCAAATCCACAGGGTCATGGTGAGGATGTCCAAATGAAACAGGTTTGGCCAAGCGAATAAATGCCATGCCCACTTTTTTAACCTCTCTTAGGCCAGCATGAGGGAGAGCAACTCCATCGGTGATTACAATATAATAACCGTTTCTTTTTACATGCTCAATCATATCCTTGGTATAGCCTTCATGGGTATAGCCCTTTTGGTATAGAATGTTTCCTGCATAGGATACTGCAGATTCCCAATCTTCACAGTGAACATCCAGTTCAATATTGTCTAAAGGGAGAATTTCCCACAGATTGGGTTTTCTTTCCATACTTTTTGTATATTTGATTCTCAATAGTTCTGCCATATCTTCTGTAAGTCTATTCAGGTTATGTATTTCACAGTTGTTTTCAATGATTTTTATCAAATTATTGAGCAAAAAATGATCAATTACTTTAGTGGGTAACAAACCTTTTAGCAGGTCCATATCTTTGTTTACCAAGAAAGGACTTACCTCGATGACGGGTACATTGCAATATTCTAAAGGTACAGTGCTTATGATCAACTCGACCTCTTGTTGGTTCTGATAATCCCAAATTTGGTTAGAGTCAATAATGTCAACAATATTCACATCAAACAAAGACATCAAACGGTAAGATAATAGCCGTGATGTGGTTTCTCCCGTGGTTACCACAAGAATATCTGTGGTATTGCTGGACATGGTTCGGTTTCTCTGAACGGCCTCTACCAAAAGAGTGGTCATATGAATTTTCTCTTCTTTAGACAAGCTTCTCCCAACATAGTCTTCAACAAGTGTAGCAGAATCAAGCACAGCATGATAAACGTCTGAATAATGTTCCAGCAATTGATGTTCCATCTCTTTGTATTGAGCCATTAAAAAGGGCTTGTTTTCTACTATCGCATGGATATCTACATCCAATGCCCTAATAAACTCAGAGTCTTGTAACAATTCGATTTGAAGAGCATTCTCAATATTTTTTACCAAGGATAACAATAGGATTTGAATCTCCGCACGGTTATGAATCCCTGGTTCAAAGAAATCCCCCATCAAATCCACCAGATACTCACATTCATCAAAATGAGAAGGAACTCCAGCATCTTGGCACATTTCATCGATGGTGGTTTTCACCGCATGATGGAAATTAATGGTAAACCTTTGGTCTATATCCTTATTGTTATACACAATAAAATGTCCAGACTGAATCCTTGCAGAGGTAACCGACAGATAAAGGAGCAAACGGATAAAAGCACTGTCTGGAAGCTTAACCTCCAAGGTTTTGGCAATATATCTCAAATGCTGGGCAAATCTATTCAGATAACTTTGTTGGAAAATATGGGCTGGAATGTCAAGGCTTTTCCCCGTTCTGCCTAACTGCAACAAAGAAAAAACATCATTTACCATAAACCAACCCATGAGAAAAGACACAATGGACTCTCGAATATCAATCTCATTCCCTATAAAGGCAATACCATGTCTAGGAAGAACTTCTATCTTGGCAGTTTTATAAGGATAAAAATTACGTAATTTGTTCAGGTCATTAATTACCGTGCTTTTGGAAACATTTAACATTTGAGCAAGATCTTCTGTTGTAGTAAAACTTTCAGCCCGCAAAAGAATGGTGATAATCTGATACAAACGATTTTCTGGTAAGTAGACATCGTTTTCATGAAGTCTATTTTCGATTAAAGTCATCAAACGGGTCTGTTGTGACTCGTCTCCCGGAAAAGAAATACCACCACGACGAGAGAGAACGGGGAAATCCTGTTCTCTCAAAAATAGGTCAATGGTTTCCAAATCATACCGAATGGTTCGCGGACTTAATTCGTACTGATCAGAAAGCTGACCGGTAGTTACTGGACCTTGCAATATTCGCTTAAGGATAGATTGACTACGTTTTGGAAGCACTTAGGTCCCTCCCTTTAAAGCTGCAGATAATTCTGATACAAATTCAAACACAGACGCTCTTCCTTCTGAGAATGAGTTGGCGTAAAGAATTCTCTCCAGTACAGCACTACCAACAGCAACACCGTGACAATATTCCCCTACTTCCAAAGCACGCTCTGGACTGTTCACCCCAAAGCCTCCTATCATGGGTGCGGTAATATTCTCTCTTACTGACTTGAAGAATTCAAACTTGGCATTATTTTCATCTGTTGTGGTTCCACATAAACCTTTAGCAGCAGCCACATAGACGAAAGAACTACAAGACTTAGAGATTTCAATGATTTCTTCCATGCTATTGTTAGGAGATACTAAAAATGCAGATTCAACGCCTTTACTTTTTGAGATCTCTAGCCAGCTTCTGGCGATTGTGGGGGTAGAATCACACATCAAGAAGGAGATATCCAACTCACTTAGGGTATTGGCAAACTCCTCTTCTCCCATCATCACCACTGGGTCATAGAATGAACTTATGGCAATGGGAATAGAATGTGTCTTTCGTAACTCTCTTAAAAAAGAGAAGGTTTTTTCAAGAGAATATCCATTATTGATGGCAATTTCATTGGCCTTAGAGATGGCCATTCCTTCTAAGAAATCATCATTAAAAGGTAAACCTAGCTCCAAGCCAGCAACACCTGCATCAATAAGAGTATCAATTAACGCTCTGGATTCTTCAAAACTGGGAAATGCCAATGGAACAAAGCAAATCAATTTGCCTGTCTCCTGATCTTCTAAGAGCATCTCTGAAAATTGCTTTGCTTTTCTACCTCTTTTCACCTCTGAATACTGCTTCTGTGTTTTACCCTTTATCTTCGATGAAAAGTCTTTTAGGCTTGCTAATGATTCTACATCATAAATCAACTCCTTGCAATTCCCTGTGTCAATTAATATTTTTTGTTCTGGAAACTGCTGTAAAAACTCCTTTGAAAATCCTTCTTTCATGACATCAACAGCACCCTCTTCATAGCATTGGGCATTGCCAGGCAGGTTGAAAGCAATGGATAAGCCATTTGACTGGGCAACTCCCGGGGTGATGATTCCCTTTTCATTACGTAAAACCGTGGTATACATTCCATGAACAATGCCACTAACCCCATTGCTTAAGTTGCCTGATGAACTTTCTTCCAACACAACCTTACTTCCTTCTTGGCCAAACTGACTTAGTGCCTTACCAGGTAGCATCTCTACTCCAGAGGAGCCGATAATCAAGTCAAATTGCTCTGTCACATGAGGAAGGTAAGACCTTACAACCGCATCAAACACTTCATCAGCAATCTGAGGATAAGGAGCAGGTCCAATGGCTGAACCTAAACTTAAATAAAAACGGTCAATGTCTCCACAGCAAGTTCGCATGGCTTCTGTTAACGCCTCATCATAGGTTCCTGTTCTTCTGTGAACTTGATGCACCTTGATGTTTCGACCATTGGCATGGACTAAAAAGTTTGATTTTTCTGCATCCTGACTTCCCATGAAGATTTCACATTCCAATCCCAAGTTGGTGCATACTCCATGAACAGCCAAGGCAAAATGTCCGTAAGCGGTAGGACAAATCACCACTTCTTTCCCCATGACTTTGGCCAAGAGTCCATGACATACTGCCAAGCTCCAAGCTTCGCTGCCAAAAGGAGCTTGATCGCTTTTAAGGTAATAAATCTGAGGGTTTGACTCTATAAAAGGAGTGGCAGACATAAGTAACTGTCTGCCTCCTTTTATAGTATGATGAGTAATTGAAGATATTTCTGCTAATATCTCTTTTTTATAATCTTGCCAAGCCTTTTCTAAATCCTTAAGAAAAGGCATATATATTTCAGAAACAAAAACTTTTCCGAATGGTGTGTTTTCTCTCATACTATACTCCATTTCTATCCTTTCACTGGCAATTGGTTTTCTGGCTTCTTGGCCCATACAAGTCTGCTATATACGATGAATGCAGTGATTACAAGAAGTACGCCACCAAGTCCGAAATGTACCCAAGTCGGGATTGGTCCTGTTGCCACTTCATTAAAGGTGTTGAATCCGAAGATGGTAATCACTGAACCTACGTAAGACATAAGGATGGTTGGATCCCATGAGAAGAATGCTTGCGCAAATGGCATTGCAGCTCCAGGCATATGCCAAGCTAAGGCTCGAATAAAGGTAATCAAAAATCCAAATAAACCTGCTGAAATAACCGCTCCTCTTCTACCACCTACTGCATTCCCGACTCCAGCAGCCAAACCTCCACCAAAGAGGTTTTCTGAAGTAAGCATAACCACAGGAATATGCCAGTTGGCCAGGTACAGTAACCAGATACTTACAAAAGATGTGAACTGAGCTACGATATATCCTACAATAAGTGATACCGGTGCAAACTGGAAGAATACTGGACTGTCAAGAGCTGGTGTGGCTCCAGGTGCCAATTTGTCGGTAATCCCTTTAACAGCGGGTAAGATTTCAGAAATAAACATTCTGATACCAAACAATAGAACCATCATCCCTGCAGCAAACCTTAATCCTTCAAATAAAGCGAAAAGGACTGGATTTTGTCCACCACTAAGCTCTGCTCTAACAAAATCCCAACCTCCAACGAAGGTCATAACAAAGAAGAATATAAACATAAATATGGCCACTGATACTGAGATTTCTCTTAAGAAACTTAATTTCTTAGGAATTTTCAAATCTTCCCAACTTGATCTTGGTTTGCCTTCTTTTTCTTTTTGGCCAAAAACTTGTCCTAACCAACCACAAAAGGCAACCCCAATACTGGAGGCGTGACCTAGTGCCAGATCATTGGTGCCTGTTAGCTTATACATAAATGGTTGGGCAATCCAAGGAGCAACACTTTGGTAGAAGCCCATAATCACAGCTGCTAACAAGATGGCAGGCCAGAAAGGCATTCCGCCCCAATGCATAAGAGCAGCAACAACCCCTAGAGCAATTTGCAGTGACCAGTGAGCAGTTAAATATACATACTTAAAGCGAGTAAATCTAGCAATACAAATATTCACAATCAACGCCAATAGTAAAACAATACTGGCGGCTGACCAGAGAACTTCTGATTCTACCGCAATGGGTACACCTCCATAACCTTCCAGCTCCAATGGTATATCCATACTGTGTGAGATTAATTTACTTGCATGATCCATAGCCTCCATCATGGCAACAAGACCAAGCAAGAATGCGGTCATCCCAATGAAAATCTTAACAACAGATGTTACAATCTGTTCAACTGGCTTGCGTAGCATAATCAAACCAATCATACCAATAAGTGACAATACTACTGTTGGTTGTTGCAACACATCCGAAACAATTACTTGAATAATTCTTTCCATACGTCAACATTCCTTTCTGTTTTTTAAAAACACGAGAACCTACACTTTGTGTTCTAAGAGTCAACTAGCCCTAACTCCCTAAAATACCCTTCCATTTCTGCATTGTCTACATAGTTCTTAACCGAAATCACTGGAACATCTGGAAATCGGTCCATTAAGTCTTCTGCAAAAGCTAAGGATGTAAAAATAACATCAACATCACCTCTTGCTGCGCTCATATCTCCATTTTCGATTTCCGCATCAATAGAAAATTTTTGGCACGCGTTGTCTACCAACATCTTAAGCAGTACTGAACTGCCAATTCCTGCCCCACAAATTGCTAAAAACTTCTTCTTCATTTTCTCTCCTCTCGTTCATAGATGAGAATAGGACGAACACGCCTCAATATAATCTCTCTCATCTGTTGGCAAGTGTTTAATACTTGTTCATGATCTCCAGTGCTTTCTCCACTGTGTTTGCTTTTTCCAGTTCTTTGATATCTTCTTGATTGTCCAAAAACATGGCCAAACTTTTCATGACTTCCAAATGCTCTTCTACATCCGCTGCTGAAAAACACATCACAATGGACACAGGGTTGTTGGGTGACGTTAGGAAGTCCACAGGATTCTTTAGTGTGATGAGGCTTAAACCTCTGTCCAGAACTCCTGCCTCACTTCGTGCATGTGGCATCGCAATTCCAGGCACCATTACATAATAGGGTCCCAGCTCCTTTGCCGAGTCAATCATTGCTTCTACATATTCTTGTTCTACCTTGCCCGTGTTTACTAAAAGCTCACCTCCTATACGGACAGCCTCCTCCCAGTTACTTGTTTCTACGCCCAGTACAATATTTTCTTGTCCGAGTAACTTTCCTATCATGGTTTCCAGCTCCTTAATTGTTTTTTAATGAGCCATCTGGCACAGGTTTTGTTTATGTTATTATAGACTATAGTTTTATCATCTTAAAACAACAAATTCATTCCATTTTTAATGGCAAAAATATAGTATATTCAAGTCATTTATTTTGAATAGTATGAATTGACGTATAAATGGTCTAATGTTATTTTTATTATAAGGCACAAGGGTTTTAGGCTCGTTGGTCATTGTTGATAAAAAGAATTTTGTATGAATAGTTATAACAATGATAAATACAAAGACAGGAGGTAGATGATGGTAAAAGGTATTCCTGTATCCAGTGGTATAGGGTTGGCAAAGGCTTTGGTGATTAACCGTGTACAATTGGAAATCAATACAAAGAAGATTACAGCGGAACAGATAGAAAGTGAAATTGAGTTGCTTGAACAAGCTCTATACATTTCTGCAAAGCAATTGGATGAGCTGTATAACCGTTCCAAAGAGAGTCTAGGGGATGACGCCCAGATTCTGATGGCTCAAAAAAATATTCTGGCGGATCCTGAAATTTTAAAAGAAATTCATCAAACGATGAAAGGAGAACATCGTAACTGCGTTGATGCAACTCATCGAGTATTTAACGAAAATATAACAATTCTCTCTTCTATTGATAATGAATATATGAGAGAGCGAGTTGCGGATTTAGAAGATGTGAAAGTTAGGGTTATAGAAAACCTAACAGGCACAAAAAACGAATTTGATTTCCATGAAGATGTGATTTTGGTGTGTGAGGATTTAACTCCTTCTCAAACGTCAACCTTTGATGCCAAGTATATCAAGGGGATTCTCTGCGAAAGTGGCGGGGCCACCTCTCATGCTGCAATTATCTCTAAAAGTCTCGGGATTCCAGCAATTATGGGGTCTGGCAATTGCATCGATTTATTGGGGCTAGACAGAAAAAACAAGGAGCAAAAAGTAGTTTTTGTAGATGGAAACCAAGGGGAAGCATATGTGGTCACTGATGAAGATGAAAAGGAACGGTTAGAAAAAGAAATAGAGCAATCCATGTTGGCCAAAAAACGTTTGCTGGAAAATGTGAATCAACCTTCTATCACAAAAGATAAAGAAATAATTCATCTTTTTGGAAATATCGGTTCTTTGGAAGAAGTTTCCAAAGTCCATGAATACGGAGGCCAAGGAATTGGGCTTTTTAGAACAGAGTTCCTATACATGAACAGGAATAAAGCACCTAGTGAAGAATTCCAATTTGAACTTTATAAGAAAGTGGTTGAGCAATTGGAAGGGAAAGAGGTTATTTTCCGAACCATGGACATTGGAGGAGACAAACAGATTCCTTATCTGAATGCAGACAAGGAAGATAACCCTTTCCTTGGCTGGAGAGCAGTACGAATCTGCCTAGATAGAGTAGATTTATTTAAGGACCAATTAAGGGCTTTATTAAGAGCCAGTGCTGTTGGACCTTTGAAGATTATGATTCCTATGATTTCCTCAATTGGTGAGATTCAATCGGTGAAAGTAATCTTTGAGCAGGTTAAGGAAGAACTGAAAGCAGAAAAAATAAAAATTGATCAACACACAGAGCTAGGCATTATGATAGAAATTCCTTCAGCGGCCATTCTTGCAGAAAAATTAGCAGATGAAGTAGATTTCTTTAGCATTGGGACCAATGATTTGATACAATATACCTTAGCGGTAGACAGAGGGAATATTAAGATTGCAGATTATTATGACTTTTACAATCCTGCTGTTCTCCTGCTGGTGAAAGCAACCCTTGACGCTGGTTTGAAGAAAGGGATAAAAGTAAGCATGTGCGGGGAGGTTGCAGGGGAACCTTTAGCAACTATCCTGCTTCTAGGGTTAGGGTTACGTGAATTTAGCATGAGTCCCAATCAAGTTCCGAAAATCAAAGAGTTGGTTAGTCAAGTGAAGTTAGAGGTTGCAAAAGAGGTAGCTAGGAATGTGTTGGAAATGAGTTGCGAGAAACATATAAGAAATTATTTGGAAAAAACACTAGAATCTCTGAAGCTTGAATATTTATGTAAGATGTAGAGTGCTGCATTATACGTTTTGAAAGCCGCATGGGTTAACCTAACTGACCTATAAATTTTTTAAGGATTAAAAAGGAGAAAATTATGCCAACATTAGATATGCCATTACAAGAATTGGAAACTTATACTGGTTCTCTTCTGGCTCCTGCTGATTTTGATCAGTATTGGGATCTGGCTTTGGAGGAATTAGATGCCATTGGTACCAACTATATATTCGAAGATGCTCCATTTTCTGCTCCAGGAGTGGTATGTAAATATCTTTACTTTGAGGGAGTTGGCGGTGCGAAAGTTTGCTGTAAGTTTTTATGCCCTGAAGAAACATGGAACAAATATCATGACAAATCAAGCTTCCAAGGAAATGACACTTTGCCAGCTATCGCCATGTTCCATGGGTATTCTGCTCATTCGGGAGGTTGGTTTGATAAGCTTCCCTATGCCTATGCGGGCTATGTTATTCTTGCAATGGATGTTCGCGGTCAGATGGGGAATTCTCTGGATACCAGTCAAGTAGATGGCAATACTTTAAAAGGCCATATTATAAGGGGTTTACAAGGGGATAATCCTAAGAATCTCTTCTATCGCAATGTATTTCTAGATGCCGCTCAGACGGCTAGGGTTTTAATGGATTTGGATTTCGTTGATGAAACTCGAATTGGTGCCACAGGTCCTTCTCAGGGAGGAGCTTTAACCATTGCTTGTGGAGCCTTAGAGCCAAGAGTAAAAATGCTGGCACCACTTTACCCCTTCCTTTCTGACTATAAAAGAACATGGGAAATGGACCTGTATAAAAGGGCTTACGAAGAGCTATCTTACTTTATTCGCTATCAAGACCCTCGTCAGAAAAATCTGGATCAAATGTTTGAAACCTTATCTTACATTGATGTTTCCAACTTGGCACCTCGGGTCAAAGGAGAGACATATATGTTTCTTACTTTGCTAGACGATGTGTGTCCGCCTTCCACCCAGTTTGCAGTGTACAATAAGATTGTTGCAAAAAAATCTTGTGAAATCTACCCGAACCATGCCCATGAAAGATTACCTGAATCTGATGAGTTGATTTTTGAGTTCTTTAAGAGGCTGTGAATCCTCTCTAGGAATAAAATATAACATGATGATCTACCAGTTTATCCTCACGATACTTGAAATTCGCTGAGAAAAAACCTTTCTCTTCAAGCATCCATCCCCAAAACAGACGGTCCCCCTCCCAGAGATTCAGGTCAAGGATTTTGTCATTATCAATCCACTCTAAGGTTCCTTCATCACATGCTCCAATCTTACCTTCAAAGGCAGATACCGTATAGATGAAGATATAGAGGGGCTCATCAGGCTTGTCCAGAATCTGAAAAGTAAGAATCCCACGCAATTGGTACTCGGTAACCGTTACCCCTGCCTCTTCCTTCACTTCTCTAATTAAACACTCTTCTGGGGATTCTCCAAGCTCAAACTTACCACCTAGGCCAATCCATTTCCCTTCATTGATGTCATTCTCTTTTTTGTTGCGATATAGCATCAAAGTTTTATTGTCCTGTTGAATATAACATTCTGCACATAGAATCATTCTCGTCCTCTACTTTCTTAATTGATTATCTGAACTAAGCTGCAGAGCTCTTTGTTCCACCTGTAGGGTATAATGCTCTTTGCTCCATCTGTGGGGTATAATGCTCTTTGTTCCATCTGTGGGGTATAATGCTCTTTGTTCCACCTGTGGGGTATAATGCTCTATTTCCCATGTGGGTTATTATTATCCAGAGNAGTCATTTAACTCCTGGTTCCGCTAGTCATGAATTTACTCTTTTCTGGTTGGACGCAAAAAAATGGTGTGAATGTTTTCTCGTAAAACATCTACCTGCTGGACAATCTCTGGCACTTCCATAGAACTTCCCTCTGGCACAGGATAGAAATACACCCCATCTTCAGTAAGGGGTTGCAACAGCAGATCGAATAAATCTGAAGTTAAAAGAAGCGGAGATGCCATAGGGAAAGGAGCATTCTCTGGCACATTGCCCACAGCAAACTGGCTGGGAAGGCCACGTAGGGCCAAGCGCATTAATCTTAAATTCCTGCCGTACTGACCATTTACTTCCTTCGGTCAAAAATCAAGGAAATCAATCCCACAACAATCACTGCCCCAACAATAGAGGGAAAGATTGCCATTCCAGCAATCATAGGGCCTCTGGCTCCAAAGATAAAATGGCCAATATAAGAACCCATTACTCCTGCAAAAATATTGGTGATGCAACCACGTACTCTTCTGTTTACGATGGCTCCAGCGATTCCACCAATAATAGAGCCGATAATGGCTACCCATAAATAAGCTAACATATTTTGTTCTCCAATCTGAATGGTAATATCTAATACTGCAACAAATTCCCCAGTATCAATGTAGCACTTGCAAAGTAGATGAACAGCCCTGTAATATCTTTCAAGGATGTAATAATCGGTGCCGCGCCAGCCGCTTGATCAATGTTTAACTTCATTAAAACAAAAGGAACAAAGAAGCCAAGCAGTGAAGCAAAGGTCATGGTTAACACCATAGCAAGCCCTACTGCAATACCAATCATGGGAGTGCTTCCACCCCAGAAGATGTTATCAATGGCAGTTACAATGATTCCTGAAATCAATCCACTTAAAACACCTAAGCTAAATCCAACACCGATTTCTTTTAAAAAGTGTTTTACAAAATTTTCCAAACGAACATGGCCAAGCACTACCCCTCTTGCAAAAACAGTAGAAGATTGTGTCCCTACACTTCCGCCTGTGTCCATTACTAAAGGAATAAAGAACGCAACCGCCACAACGGACTCTAGTACTTCTTCAAACCCTTCCATGACTAAGGCCGCAATCATGCCACCACAAATGGCGATAAACAGGAAGGGCAATCTTACTTTCCAGATACTCCAAAGGCTACCACTAATCAGAGTTTCGCTACGATTGGCTTCTTTACCTGCTACTAGACCTGCTTGATTAAGAATGTCTTCGGTGGCTTCTTCTTCAAGAATGTCGATGGCATCATCAACGGTTACAATCCCTACCAAGCGATCTTCCTTATCTACAACAGGAATGGCCAGTAAGTCTAGGTCTTGTAAGAGTCTGGCTACTTCTTCCTGGTCAGTATCGGTATAGATACTGATGGCCTTGTTCATGATGTCTTCTACTTTCTCATCTCCATCGGCCATGATGAGCTCTTTTAGAGAGACAACCCCTTCCAGTCGTCTGGAATCACTGGTCACATAAAGGGTATAGATGGTTTCCTTCCCCTTTGCTTGTCTGCGTACTTTTTCCAAGGCAGCATCAACCGTCATGGTTCTTCGCAGAGAGATAAATTCTGGAGTCATAATACGCCCAGCAGTTTCATTCTCATATCCCAGCAAAACATTGGTTACCGCTCTCTCCTGAGGAGTCAAAGAGTTAATCAGCTTTCGGGCCATGATGGCTGGCAGTTCATCCAGTAATCGCACTCGGTCATCAGGAGCCAGCTCATTGACAAACTCAATGGCATTTTCATCGGTAAATGAATGCAGTAAGTTTTGTTGTTCATCAGTATCCAATTCTTCGAATATGGATAAAGCCATATCCTTGGATAGCAAGCGGAATACAATAACCTGCTCTTTGGACTGCAGATTATGAAGAATGTGAAGGATCTCCATATCTTCAGCAGATGACAGCANAATTTTCAGTGTGTCCATGTCTTTGTCTTTGAGACAGTTTAAGATTTTTTCATTTAACATTGGTTAAACCCTCCTTCATTCNCTTGTAAGGATAAAAAAACGACCACTTAAGGGGTCGCAAACANTCAAATCTGAATCCTCACACATATTCAAAACATCTACAGCAAAAAGCCGTAATGTTTNTATGTATTCAGAANCAACATTCTTCTCCACCCCTCGTCTGAGCTTTAGCACTAAAAGACGTAGTTTTCTAGTCATCTTTCAAAACAGCTACGTTAAGCATGCCTTAATCCGACAATGCCTGTTATACCCTTTGGCGTCTC
>JGI20163J15578_10000359_pt1 | contig 18967 bp, 16 predicted proteins | sample TergutCu122P1_FD_15578 | JGI IMG/M metagenome (IMG submission 15578)
TCTCAGATATAATTGATGTTAGGCTGCTTTTTACTAAGTCTGCATACGAATTCATTGTACCGCCTCCTCTTAAGTTATCTTTTCTCAAGAAAATACACCGCTTTTTTGCTCTATTTGTCAAGTGGTTTTTTCTTTTTTTGTCTTTCGCGCATATTAAAAGAGAGAGGCGTGTCATATACGCGCTTCTCTCTTTTTTTGCTTAACCTTAACTTAATGACATTGGGGTAAGTTTTATTCTTTATTTTTGTTTGCCCTGGCTCTGTCGGTAGCGTTTAGCAATTTTTTGCGTAAGCGCAGGTTAAGCGGCGTAACTTCAACAAGCTCATCATCGGTGATAAATTCCAGGCACTGTTCCAAACTTAGTATTTGTGCAGGAACCAAGCGTAAAGCTTCGTCATTACCAACTGCGCGGAAATTGGTGGCTTTTTTCTGCTTACAAATGTTAACTTCCATATCGCCGCTGCGGGCGTTGCGGCCTACAACCATGCCGGTATACACTTTTTCGCCAGGGTTAATGAAGAGCGCACCGCGCTCTTGGGCGTTGTACATGCCGTAAGGTACAGCTACACCGTTTTCAAATGAAATTAATGACCCTTGCGGGCGGTTTGGAATATCGCCTTTGTACGGGGCGTAGCCGTCGAAAAGAGTGTTCATTATACCGTTGCCTTTTGTATCAGTAAGAAATTCTGACCGGTAACCGATAAGCCCTCTTGCGGGGATGCTAAATTGCAAACGTGTATATCCCGCCTGTCCCGCAGACATTTGACGCAGCTCACCCCTGCGGATATTTAGTTTTTGAATGACAACACCGGCAAATTCCTCCGGTACGTCTATAGCTACAATTTCCATTGGCTCGTGACGTTTTCCGTCCACTTCTTTGTAAAGTACTGCCGGTTTTGATACCTGAAATTCATATCCTTCCCGGCGCATGGTCTCAATTAAAATAGATAAATGTAATTCGCCCCGACCGGATACTTTAAATTTCTCCGTTGAGTCTGTTTCTTCCACCCGCAGACTAACATCGTTGTTCAGTTCTTTGAACAGTCGCTCCCGTATTTGGCGGGACGTAAGAAATTTTCCGTCTTGTCCGGCGAATGGGCTGTCATTTACCAAGAAAAACATAGCGATAGTCGGTTCTGAAATCTTGCTAAACGGCAATGCAATCGGGTTATCCGGCCCACAAAGCGTGTCTCCGATTTTAATATCAGGCATACCGGAAATGGACACGATACTGCCAACTCCGGCAGCTTCTACTTCCACTCTGTCCAGCCCGTCAAATTCATATAACTTAGAAACCCGTACTTGCTTGCGCATATCCGGCTCATGGCTGTTCACAATTACCACTTCATCATTGACCCGCACAAGCCCGTTTTCTACTTTGCCAACGCCAATTCGCCCAATGTAATTGTTGTAATCAATATTAGAAATAAGAACCTGTGTATTTGCTGTTGGGTCGCCTTTTGGTGCGGGAATATGGCTAACAATCATGTCGAAAAGCGGGACCATTTTCTGCCCTGTATCCTTAGGCGAAAGACTTGCCCAGCCTTTTTTTGCAGATGCATATACAAATGGCGAATCTAGCTGAAATTCCGATGCGTCAAGCTCCATAAAAAGCTCTAATACTTCGTCCACTACTTCCGCAGGGCGGGCATCCGGGCGATCGACTTTATTTATGCAGCAAATTACAGGCAGTTCTAAATCCAGCGCGTTTTTTAGTACAAACTTTGTCTGAGGCATTGGGCCTTCAAATGCGTCTACAACTAAAATTACGCCGTCTACCATCTTTAGTACCCGCTCAACTTCACCGCCAAAATCGGCATGCCCCGGCGTGTCGATGATGTTTATTTTCACACTGCCGTACGTAATGGAAGTGTTTTTTGCCAAAATTGTAATGCCTCTTTCCCGTTCCAAATCGCCCGAGTCCATAACCCTGTCCGATATGGTTTGGTTCTGGCGAAAGGCACCGCTTTGCCACAGAAATTGGTCTACTAATGTTGTTTTCCCATGGTCAACATGGGCGATAATTGCTATGTTTCGGATGTTTTGTGCTTCTGTCATGTGTCTCTCCTAATCGTTCATATAAAGTCTGTACACATTGTAACAGTTTTATTACAAATAATAAACAAAAACATCACCAAAACATCAAACGTCTCCTAAAATCGTGCTATAAAATAATGCAAATTAGCCCACCGGAGCCTTCGTTTATAATCCGCTGCAACGTATCTTGAAATTTCATTTGTGCAGTTTCCGGCATACGAAAAAGCTTGTTTTGCAGCCCGTCCCGCACCATTTCATGCATAGATTTGCCAAACATGTTAAGTTCCCAAATTTTACTTGGATCCTCGTCCATTTCTTGGTTTATGTAAGCGATTAACTCTTCACTTTGGGCTTCCGTGCCTACAAGGGGGCTTACCTCGGTTTCTATATCAGCACGAATGAGATGCAGGCTTGGTGCGCTGGCTTTTATTTTTACGCCGTATTTAGAGCCGTGTTTTACCAGCGTTGGCGGCTCCAGTTTCATTTCGTCGGTGGCGGGTGTAACAATGCCGTAGCCTTTGCGATGTACTTCTTCTAGGGCAAATTTGACTTTGTCAAATTCTTTTTTTGCTTCGGCCAGTACTTTAATTGTGGAGATTAATTGATATTCGCCACCGATATCCATGCCGGTGGTTTCGCTTAAGATGCGATAGAACAGCGATTCATCTACGCCAAGTTCGACGCTGGCGGTACCTTCGCCAAGGGCAATTTTTTCTAAGATGGCTTTTTTTACATATTCGTTTTCATTTAGCAAGCTAATGTGGTCACGCATTTCCCGCAGCTTGCCAATGCCTTTTACCATTCCTTTCACAGAGTTGATAAAACTTTGTTTTAGCCAGTGGGAAAGAGGAAGTGTTTCGATCCATTTGGGATAATTTATGCGAATTTCTTGCACGGGGAATTCATATAATACGTTTTCTATGACAGAGTGGATGTCATCAAGTTTAAGTTGGGCACAGTTAACGGCCATAACGGTTGCGCCGTGCTTTTCGGACAATTCTGTGCGTAGGCGGTCTGTTTCCGGCGAAAATGGCGAGTTTGTGTTAAGCAAAATGATAAAAGGTTTGTTGATTTGTTTTAGCTCACGAATGACACGTTCTTCGGCGTCTATGTAGTCTTCACGGGGAATTTCTGCAATGGAACCATCTGCGGTTATTACTATGCCAATTGTGGAATGATCGGTGATAACCTTTTTTGTGCCCATTTCGGCGGCTTGGACGAATGGCATTTTTTCATCCGACCATGGGGTGGAAATCATGCGTGGTGCGTTTCCTTCCATGTGGCCGTTTGCGCCGGGAACCAAGTAGCCTACACAGTCTATCATGCGTACTTTAAAGGCTGCCACATCGTCCAAATTAATTTCGACTGCTTCGTTGGGCACGAACTTGGGCTCTGTTGTCATGATGGTGCGTCCGGTGGCAGACTGGGGCAGTTCGTCTTTGGCCCGTTCTTTGCTGTAGTTGTTTTCAATGTTGGGAATTACAAGAAGATCCATAAATTGCTTAATAAATGTTGACTTGCCTGTGCGTACCGGACCGACTACGCCTATGTAAATGTCTCCGCGTGTACGTTCGGCTATGTCACGGTATAAGTTTGGATAGTTCATTAAATCTCCCTTTCTGTGAACTGCGGTGCAATTCATTGCATGTAGTAAATATCGTTGTAATATGTGTATGCAGGGGAAGGAGAATTATGCACCCCCTGATATCACATTGGCCAATGTGATATCAGGGGGTAAAAAAAGTTGTACAGGATTCGCAGCTTTCATGTTATAGTTAGGCAAAACATACCAATTCAAGGAGGCGATAAAATGTTCATTAACCCCACAACCGAAACTATGTATAATCAACGGCTTAACCGCTACGTAACTGCCATGCGCGGCGGCACACCGGACCGTATTCCTATCCGCTTTTTATACCAGGAAGCGGCGGCGCGTTACTGCGGCATTACCAACCAGAAAGCAGCTTGCGATTATAACGCTGCGTTTGACGTTACCCGTAAAATGGCCGTTGATATGGGTAACGATGCGGTAATGCTTAACGCAATTTGGAGTACTTACAGTGTTGCAAAAGCAGCAGGCTGGAAATACTTGGCTGTACCTGGGGTGGATACTTATGTAGATAATGTAAATCAATTTTTTGAGCCCCACGATGAAGAGGACATGTTTGTACAATTTCACGAGTACGAGGAATTTACCCAAGACCCTACGGCGTTTTTGGTTAACAAGTGGCTCCCGCGGGCTTGTACACGGCTGCGTATGCCGGGCCAGCCGGTGGATTATGACCATAACTTAAGTCTAATTTCCGGGGCAATTGCTTATGCCAATTATATGAACGCTTTTGGCCCTGCGGCACACAAACTAAAATATGAAGCTGGGGTTGTTTCTGCCAACTCTGGGATGATAAAGGCACCGCTGGATATTATGGCTGACAAATTCCGTGGGTACATTAACACGTGCATAGACGGCAAGGAACACCCCAAGAAGCTGCTTAAAGCCTGTGAAGCCCTTATGCCGCACATATTGGCCAATGCTTTGGCCGGGGCAGACCCGGAAAAAAACGTCCCGATAACAATTTGGGCTCACCGGGGTTGTGTTCCGTTTATTTCCCAAGAAATGTTCGACTATATTTTCTGGCCTACACTAAAGCCAATTTTTGAGGAAATTATAAGGCAAGGACACCAAATTTTATTTTATGGGGAAGGAAATTGGGAAGCCCATTACGATAACTTGCTGGAACTCCCGGCAGGGGGAATAATCTATCATATCGACAAAGGCGACCCGGCCTATGCCGCCAAAAAGCTCAAAAACAAATTTGCCATAAGCGGCGGGCTGCCTTACGATGTTCTTTCACGCGGGACAGAAGCGGATGTACGGGTAGAAATGAAAAAATTGTTTGATGCAGTAAAGTGTGGCGGCGGATACATTTTAGATGCTACGGCTTTGATGTTAAGCGACATAAAACCGGAAAATGTAAAAGCTGCGGTGGATTACACCATGGAGCATGGCGTATACAGTCAATCAAGCCCGGCTAAAGCAATTGAAATGCCGGAAACGGTTTATGGTATTCCACCCGGTACGCGCCCGCCTTTTGTATGCAGGCCATGGGCAGAGGAAAGTGCCGGGTACAGCAATCTTGCCGGGGATGCAGACTTGGTAAGACGTCAATGGGAAAATGCCGATGCCGATGCATATAATTACATTTGGACAAGTGTTTTGTGGTAGCCAACAAGGAGGTCGTTAATGTGGATGCCGGTAAAATGAAAACAAAATTTTCGGAAATGGAAAGAACAGAAATTACAATTAATTTCAACGAGTCACAGGGAGTATTATGTTACAGAAATCATTCTTTTGGCATAGGCGGCATTAACTCGCTGCCCATACCGACCAAGGTAGTAAGTGGAATTGGCAGGCTTAAACCAAAAATGATACGTATTTTTTTGCAGGAATTTTTCTTTGTTTATCCGGACCATAACGTGTTCGACTGGGCAAAAATGGACGCCTACATTAAATCAGTGCACCAAACCGGCGCGGACATTATGGCGCACATCACCATAAAGCCAAAGCCCCTTTACCCGGTGGTTGACGAAAATATTTGGAAGCCTACAGACGTTAAGGAATGGCAAACGCTTATCGAAGCAATGGTTAAACGCTATTCTGTAGAAAACCAATATGTAACCCACTGGGCAATTGCCAATGAAATAAATATTGGGGAGTGGGGCGGCTGCCCGTACAGGTTCGATTCCCCGTCAGATTATTTTGAGTACTACAAAATGACTGCCGCGGCAATTGTAAAGGCAAGCCCCAACGTAAAAATTGGCGGCCCTGCATGGGCAGGCGCGGGGGATGATGTGGAAGGGTACTTTGAAGAATTTTTCGGGCTGGTGAAGCGCGATAACTTGCCACTGGATTTTATTTCGTACAATAATTACACGGATTGCCCAAAGCAGCACCTTGACGCAGCGAAGTTATTTCGCAAAATTGTAGATAAATATGACCCAAGTATTGGGCTGTATACGACAGAGTTAAATGTACGCCTGGATGCGGACGTTGAAGAAACCGCCTACATGGGCGCAAGGGCTGCATCTTTGGCCGCAACCATTATGAACCTAAACAATGCCGGTGTACTAACAGGCACGTTTCAATACCACATCGTAGACCAGCACTGCGATATGGACGATTTTAAGCAGTTTTTTGCAAAATACCGCTACATGTCGGAACATTGGAATGACTACCCCCATAGGCTGGGCTTATTCGACTGGGACGGCAATGCGCGTCCACAATATTTTATGTATGAACTGTTGTACAAAATGTGTGGTGAAAGAATAGCGGTCGAAACTAATGACAACGGCAATTTGCACATTGCGGCATCCAAAAATACAGACAATGGTATAAATGTTCTTATTACCAACTTTAACCTGGAAACGCCGACAGATTTAGCGACCAAAATTCAGCTGAAAGGCAACCCCGAAGGCCTGTACGACCTTACGGTGTACAGGGTAGACGATGGGAAACGTTGGAACAAAAAATTAATTTTACGCCCTATAGAATCCAGGACTGTTTACATGGGGGAGGATTTCCGCTTCCATGTGTATTCACCGGCATATTCTGTTGTGTTGGTTCAGCTCTCTAAAATTTTAACGCCCTAAGCGAGTAAGCTGACGAGCTACACTCCTCGGTTTCGCAGTTGGCGGAATTATACAATTTAGCCGAAGATACCGTTAAAAATATAGCAAAATAAAGCCATGCCATTTAATTACGTGTATGGCTTTTTTGTTTGCTAATCAAACTATCCCTATCAAGACTGTAATAAAGTTGCTATAATTACAGGGAGTAAAACACAATGCTGCACACGATGCAGATAATTATTATTTTTGGAGTATTTATATGTTTGATTATGTTAAAGCGGATAAACAAAAATTTGCTGTTTTTCACACAGCGTATACGGCTTCACACATATTCTACAGATGTGGCTGGGACGAACGGGTAAAGGATGCTATAGATTGCGCAGAAGATAAGGATGCCTATTTTGTTTTTGATGATAATACGTTAATTGGCGGTTTTATGTTAGAAGAAGACTGTGTAAGTTATCCTTTTATAGTTGCGCCGTTTGATAATAGGGAGATGTTTTGGGGAGACGTGTTAAAATACGCAGTGAAGACAAGCGGGAAAAAAGAGATCTTTTTTGATGAAATCCTTGAGGCTGATAAGACGGTGTTGATACAATCTTATGAAGCAAAAATAATATGGTCAGTAAAAAGAATGATAAAGCCTACAGAACAATGCGTTCCTGTTCTTAGTGATGATTTTTATTTTGACAGCTTTATACGAACAGAAATAGATGAAATCACAGACGTTATTTATAAGGCTTTCACATCAACGGTTGCGGAACTCAATGTGGTTGAAATAAAAGCGGACGTGGAAAGACGGCTTAATTTGCTTGAGCAAACGAATACGCTTTACATGAGCAATACGGTCAAAAGCAAAGGCAATAATGAAATTGTAGGCGTATGCATAGCTGGGATGTATCCTGATTCAGAAAATTATTGTATAAGGCGTTTTGCCACAATAAATGAACTTGCAATAAAACCCGAATACCAAAGAAGGGGTATTGGGAAAGCCATGACGCTAAAATCAATTAATGATGCAAGCAGCATATCGCCCTTGATGACTTTAGGCGTGTCTATTGGAAATCATCCTGCTGAATTACTATATGAAAATATTGGATTTATAGCAGGGCCAAGCTATTCCGTAGTCTGCTGCACGGTATAATCAGAACGCCGTGTAACGTATCATCGCACGGACAGTCGTTCACAAATTAAGTTTTTCAAGAATCTTGCAAAAGGCTACAGCCACAACGGTTGTGGCCATTGTTACGACCAGGCCTGGCCCAATAATCTCTGACGGGTTGGCCGAGCCAAATTGCATCCTGTACGCGATAACGCTTATTGTTACAAGCTGCAGGCTGGACATATTTATTACCATGAACATGCGCATAGAGCGGGTTGCCGTATCTTTTTGCGGGTTTTCCGCCTGCATTTCCTGCATGGCACGAATGCCGCTGGGGGTTGCTGCCCAGCCAAGGCCCAGGACATTGGCAATAAAGTTTGTGGCGATAGGCTCATGTGCCGGATGATTGCGTCCCAAATCCGGGAAAAGGTACCGTAAAAGCGGGCGGGAGCGGCGTGCAAGTGTGCCCACAAGCCCCGCTTTTTCTGCAACTTTCATAAGGCCCGACCACATGGACATTATCCCAAGCATGGTTATGCATAGCGTTATGGCTTCCCTTGCGGATTCTATTGCCGCGTTGGTTAGTGTGGAAATATTTCCTGTAACTATGGCAATTGTTATTGCTAAAAGAATCATACCGCCCCAAAGCGTGTTTAGCATAGACTATACCTCCAAATTCAGCTTTTAAATGCTTATTCACAAAAACCCCTCAAAATTCCTATAATTTCCTTGACTGTGCCGCAATACTTGGGTATACTACCAGGCGAAAGAAAAAGGAGGTGAAATAACTTGGCCAATATTAAATCTGCACAAAAACGTATCCGTGTAGCTGCAAAAAGACAAGCACGTAACAAGCATGTTAAATCTGCAACAAAAACTGCTATTAAGAAAGTAGTATCCGCCGCCGGCACCGGTGAAGCAAATGCTTTGCTGGTACAGGCTATAGCAGCTATTGATAAAGCTGCTGTAAAAGGCGTTTATCATAAAAACACTGCAGCACGCAAGAAATCAAGGCTTACAAAAATGGTTAACAAAGCCGCTAACTAACGGCTTGTTCACTGGTGCCCTAACATAATTGTTAGGGCATTTCTGTATGTATAGGAAGGGTGTATTTAATGAAATACAACGAATTTGGCAAAACCGGTATTAAGATGTCTAATTTGGGTTTTGGCGCAATGCGTTTACCCATGCTTGACGGTAAAATAAACGACGAACTTGCGATTCCTCTAATGCGCCGCGCATTTGAACTGGGTGTAAATTATATTGACTCTGCGCCGTACTACTGTAACAAATTAAGCGAAGGTGCGGTAGGCAAGGCTTTAAAAGGGTACAGAGATAAAGTGTATGTTTCCACTAAAAACCCCATAGAAAACCAATCTGCAGACGACTGGATGAAACGCCTGGAGTCCTCTTTAAAAAACCTGGACGTGGACTACATCGACTTTTATCATTTTTGGGGCATAAACCTGGCAGGTTTCCGTGAATGGGAAAAGCTGACTGATGGCCCCCTTCAAGCGGCAGAAAGAGCAAAAGCACAAGGCATGATCAAGCATCTTTCCTTCTCTTATCATGATAAGGCAGAAAATTTGCGCACTATTGTAGACAGCGGCAGGTTTGAATCTGTTTTAATCCAGTACAATTTGCTGGACCGTTCCAACGAAGATAATATTGCTTATGCCAAAGAAAAAGGCTTGGGTACAGTAGTAATGGGCCCTGTAGCCGGTGGCCGTTTGGGTGCGCCAAGTGATGTAATTCAGGGGCTTTTGAAAAATAAGCCTGCCAGTACCGCAGAAATGGCAATGCGCTTCGTATTGGCAAACCCGAATGTAGACGTTTCCCTTTCCGGTATGAGTACACTTGCCATGCTGGAAGAAAATGCAAAAGTTGCTTCCCGGGAAGATTATTTGACCCCGGAGGAATTGGCTACCGTTAACGCGATGATGGAAGAAAACAAAAAGTTGGCAAAACTTTATTGCACATCCTGCGATTACTGCAAGCCTTGCCCGCAGGACATAAACATCCCGCACTTGTTTAACATGATGAACAACCACCGGGTGTATGGCCTTACAGAACACGCGAAGGCAGCCTACGCAGAAATGATGCGCGGCGGCGGCTGGATAAAGAGCGCGGACGCTTCCAAGTGTATTGAATGCGGCATCTGCGAAGAAAAATGCCCGCAGAAGCTTGAAATTATCAAGCAGTTAAAAGAAACCCACGCCACATTGGCGTAAATTACTTACACAGCCCTGTATATGGGGATAACTTCTCCTGTATACGGGGCTGTGTTATGTTTTCTCTTAGGGCATTGCTAAACGCAACCTGTGGGTGACAAATTGCCAAGTTTAGTTGGTTTAATTTTAAGCGGTGTTATATATAATTGTTATTAAGCGACTCTGTCGCTTCCCGCAGGTATACACCCAGCAAAGCTGGGTGGCGCGAATGCGCCAGGCCACCCGGCCAGCAAGCGCAGCTTGCGAGAGGGCAGAGCCCCATTCAAAAGGAGGTGGCAGAATGAAAATCGGTTCAAAAATACAAAAACACAGGGCCAGTAACGGCCTTTCCCAGGAAGCCTTGGCGGAAAAACTCAGTGTTACCCGCCAGACGGTTTCCAAGTGGGAACTGGGGCAAGCTTTGCCTGAAATTGATAAAATTATTGCCATGAGCCGGTTGTTCCGTACTACAACGGACGAGTTGCTTATCGACGAACTAAATTCACAGGAGGAACTACAAATGGAAAACGTATTACATTGCCAGTCATGCTACATGCCAATGGACGTGCCGGACAAGTTTGGCGAGGAAAAAGACGGCAGCCAAAACCGGGATTATTGCTGTCATTGCTACAAAGACGGTGATTTTACCAGTCAGGAAACCTTGGAGCAAGCTGTGGAAAGCAACATCCCATGGTGGAAAAGCGAAGAAGAAAGCGATGACGTTGCCCGGGAGCGTATCATGAAAGTATTCCCAACATTAAAAAGGTGGAAGACATCGTAAAACAACCGGAGCCTTGCAGGATAGGAAAGTTGCCTAACCTGCGGGGCTCTGTTACTATATTAAACAGGTGAGACTATGAACATAGAAAACATACCCACAATCCCCGCCAAAACCATTGTAACCCGCATAAGCGGAGCATCTACATGGTTTGGCGTAGGCTACAACATGAATATTTACCGGGGCTGTTCCCACGGTTGCATTTATTGCGACAGCCGCAGCGAGTGTTACCGCAATACAGATTTTGACACGGTAAAGGTCAAAGAAAACGCCCTGCAAATTATCCGGGACGAATTACGCCGCAAAGTTAAAACCGGAGTAATTTCCACCGGGGCAATGAGTGACCCGTATAATCCGGTGGAAAAGGAACTAAAACTGACACGCAACGCCCTGGAACTAATGAACGCCTTTGGCTTTGGTGTATCCCTTTGCACAAAGTCCGCGTTAATTGCCCGGGATGCAGACGTATTGCAAGACATAAAAAGATTTTCCCCGGTTATAGCCAAATTTTCCATTACAGCGGCGGACGACGGCCTTTGTAAAAAAATAGAAACGGATGTATCCGTAACGTCGGAACGGTTCAAAGCCCTTGCCCGCCTGGCAGAAGCGGGTATTTTCAGCGGGGTTTGGATTAACCCCGTATTGCCTTACTTAACGGACACGGAGGAAAACATACTTAGCATTGTACGCATGGCCAAAGAAGCCGGGGCAAAATTTGTCTATACTTTCATGGGCATGACATTGCGCACGGGCAACCGCGAGTATTATTACGAACAACTGGACAAACATGGGCTTTCCTATGTAAAGGATAAGCACATCAAACGGTATGGCAACAATTACATTTGTACTTCGCCCCGATCCAAAAAGTTATGGGATATCTTTACCGTCGAGTGCGAACGTCTTGGCTTGCTGTACGACATGAAAGCCATCACACACCATTACCAAATGAAATATGTAGACAGACAATTGACATTATTTTAATGCTCTAGGAAATTGCTGTATATGAAACGAGGACGCGCCTATGATTGACAAAATAATTCCATTGGACAGGGAACGCTGGCAGGGCCATGTTTTGGAATTTAGGTACACTGCACATAACTATTATGATGTGGAAATTACCCAAGGCCCCGGAGGGTTTAATGTGTCATTTGTCAAAAAGCCCTTTGACACCCCTTATGTGGCCAACAGTAAGGATAAATTATTCCAGCACTGGAACGAAGACATTAAGGCATGGGGAATTGTGGAGGGTGATAAGCTTGTTGCCGTAATTGAAACAGCCATTGAGGAGTGGTGTAACAGGCTGTGGGTTACGGAACTTTGGATTGACGACGCCTACCACAGGATGGGCATTGGCACTGCACTTATGGACATTGCCGTAAAGCGCGCTAAAGACGAAAACCGGCGTGCAGTAGTATTAGAAACCCAAACCTGTAACGAGGTGGCCATAGATTTTTACCTTGCCTACGGCCTTTCCTTAACCGGGTTTGATGCCTGCTGCTATGGGAATAGTGACGTGCAGAAAAAAGAAGTGCGTATAGAATTTGGCCTGCTTTTAGACGAGCAGCCCCAAAAAATTTTTACCCCCTGCTATCAGGGGGTAGGCGAAAGTGAAATTGCCGAACTTACGATGCATGAACACATTTGCAAAAATGCAATTAAAGACAAAATATCCCGTGGGGAAATTTATGGGGCCTACGACGGTGATAAGTTAATTGGCTGGCTACGTTACAGCCTGTTTTGGGATATGGTGCCGTTTATGAATATGCTGCAAATTTTTCCGGAATACAGGGGCAAGGGCGTTGGGCGGCAGCTTGTAGAATTTTGGGAAGGTGAAATGAAAGCCCGTGGGCATAAGCAAGTAATGACATCTACACAGCAAAATGAAGATGCCCAGCATTTTTACAACAAACTGGGGTATGTGGCTGTTGGTGGTTTTGCGCAGGCATTGTCCGCTTTAACCGAAGAGTCTTACGAACTAATTTTAATGAAGGAGCTTGGGTAAAGTGGGGGAAATTAAACATAAAAAATTATTTTTACTTGATATGGACGGCACCCTTTACCTGGGGAACAATTTATTCCCGGAAACTAAGGTGTTTCTTGAAGGCATAAAAAAGTGTGGCGGTAATTATATTTTTCTAACAAACAATACGTCAAAAGATGTTGGCAGATATGTTGAAAAACTGGCATCCATGGGCATAGATGCCACCAATCAAGATATCATTACGCCTACACAGGTAGTGGCCAAATTTTTACTTGAGAAACACAGAAAAAATAAAATATATGCCTTTGGCACGACGGCTTTCCGGGAAGAACTGACGGTGGCAGGGCTAAGTATAACCGATAATCTTGAAGACGGTATTGTTTGTTTGGTTATGGGCTTTGATACGGAATTAACTTTTAAGAAATTGGATGATGCCTGTATTTTACTGGGGTGTGGTGTGGATTATATTGCCGCAAACCCGGATTTGGTATGCCCAACGGAATACGGATATGTGCCGGACTGCGGTTCTGTAAGCATTATGTTGACAAACGCCACAGGACGTGAACCGAAATTTTTTGGCAAGCCTAACCCGGAAATGGTTTATTGGGCGTTGGACCGGACGGGAATGCAAAAAGAGGATGCCATAATTGTAGGAGACAGGCTGTATACAGACATTGCTTGCGGTATTAACGCGGGGATAGACACAGCCCTTGTACTAAGCGGCGAGACAAAAAAAGAGGATTTGTCAAACAGCCCTTATGTGCCTACGTATATTTTTGAGAATGTTGGGGAGATGAAGAAGCAGATATGTAGATAAATAGGTAAATAGGAAAATTTGATTATAATTAAACTTTCTGTTGACAAATTTGCAAAACCGGGCTTACAATTGCCACAACCCTTAGATTTAGGGAAAAAATGCCGAAAGGCTAAAGGAGATGAAGTGTGTGCGTGCAAATACAAGTGTAATGGTGGGTGACGCTTAAAACTTCATATGGGCATTTCGTGAAATATGCAGGCTTCTATTTGTGTTGGACAAACACAATAGGGCTAATGTTGTAATTCCTGTAAAATGCCAATCCTTAGTAACCTTTCGTGAATAACTGCTCTGTGGCAATTTAATTGCCTATAATGAGCCCGGCTTATACGACATCAGGTCGTATTTTTTATTGCCCCGGCCATGGATAAGCACGCTTTGTAAAGGCTGCTTATCTATGGCTTTTTTTGTACTGAATTTCAAATAGTTACGCGAAGCGTAGCTTATGCGAACACATTTGCATTGCAAATGTGTGAGATGCAAGAGGGCAGAGCCCTATTAAAAAGGAGATTTTAATGACAACAATTGTAAATTTGAAAGATTATGGCTACACAGAAACAACCCCGCCAACTGCGGGTCTTATCCCCGGCAGGATAACCGAACTGCAGCGGGAGCGATACACGGTTATTACAGAGCGCGGCGAGGTAACCGCCATGCTAAAAGGTTCGTTCTACCACAATGCCCAAATACGTGACGACTTGCCATGCGTTGGGGATTTTGTATTGCTGCAATACAATGAAACAGGCGTTTCTCTAATTGCAGAAATATTGCCGCGGTACTCAAAGTTCTCCCGGGCAGATTTTTTAGGACACGGAGTAGGGCATGTAAAAACTATCCACGAGCAGCTGGTAGCGGTAAATTTCGACTATGTTTTTATAGTCACATCTTTGAACCGAGACTTTCGTGTAAACCGGATAATGCGCTACTTGACACAGGCTCAACGAAGCGGTGGCCGTCCGGTTGTAATTTTAACTAAAGCGGACTTAGTAGACGACTTCACCCCGCAAGTTAATGAAGTAGAAAAAGCCATGCCCGGCGTGCCGGTACACGCAATTTCCAGCCATACGGGGTTTGGGCTTGACGCACTTGGGGAGTACTTTCAACCGGCCAGAACCGTTGTATTCCTGGGCATGTCCGGCGTCGGTAAGTCAAGCTTGCTTAATACCCTTGTGGGCGAAGACATTATGACAGTGCGGGAAACGCGCAAAGAAGACGAATCTAAGGGCAGCCATACCACCACTCACCGGCAGCTTTTTATGCTGCCCGGCGGCGCGATGGTAATTGACACACCGGGTATGCGCGAACTTGGGCTTTACGATGCGGAAGAGGGGATAAAAGCAGTATTTTCCGATATAGAGGAACTTTTTTCAAATTGCAAATTTTCCAACTGCCGCCACGAAACCGAACCCGGCTGTGCCGTAAAGGCCGCCATTGAAGACGGCACACTGCTGAAAGAGCAATGGGAAAGATACCTTACTCAAAAACGCGAAAACCGATTTGTAGACGACAAAGTGGGGTACATGCGGGAGCAGACAGCTTTATGGAAACAACGGACTATGCATTCACGCAAAAACAAGACAAATACGAAAGGAAAAAAGAGATGACAGGCACTTTATATAACAAGGATTTTCCCCGCTCAAATAAATATGATTTTCAGTGGATACATGACAACCAAATGGGGCCGCACCCATTGTGGATGACGGAATTTTTAGCACAATCCATGGACTTAAAACCCGGTATGCGGGTGCTTGACCTTGGCAGTGGTAAGGGAATGACAAGCGTTTTCCTTGCGAACGAATTTAACGTGAGGGTTTGCGCGGTAGATTTTGACGAATGGGAAGGGTGGACTTCCCCGGAAAGCAGATGGGGTAATGCCAAAAAATTTGCTGTTGAGCACTTGGTAACTCCCATAAAAGCCGATGCCCGAAATTTACCATTTGCCAAAGGCTATTTTGACGTGATTATCTGTGTAAACGCGTATTTCTACTTTGGCGCAGAGACGGGATACCTGGAATATTTACTGCAATTCTTACGCCCCGGTGGGCAGGTAGGCATAATTATTCCCGGGTATACGCGGGATATTTCAGGCGGCAAACCGGAGTATATGAGCATGTTTGACGATGGTTCGTGTACGTGGCAAACCTTACCCTGGTGGAAAAGCCTATGGGACGGTTCCGGGCTTGTGGATATTAAACATGCGGACTATTTGCCGGACGGCTGCAGCTTGTGGGCCCGTTGGGATAAGGTGCTGCTTGGTGAAGCAAAAACTCAACAAGACATGGAGTCGCACAAGGCAGACATTGAAATTTTAGAGCGGGATAACGGTGAATATATTGGGTTTATTCGCATGGTTGCCACAAAAAAAGATTTGCGGCTAAGAGGGCTTTAATCCCCGTGCTGGTTAGCGATATAAGAAAATACGACACGGAAGATGACTGGACCCATAGCGTAAGTGATGACGAACTAAGGGAATAGGTGCTAAACCGGGTGGCTAACGAGATAAAAAATGACGTGTACAAGGAGTGACCAAATGGACGAAACATGTATGCATGTTGTAAAAAACAACTTCGGCATTGAAGCGGAAAAAATTGAACTGCTTGTTAACCATTCCGGGTCTGTAACCTACTTAGTTTCCACCAAGTGCAGTAAATATGTACTAAAAAGAACCGGACACAACGGCCATGGGGAAAGCGGCGGTTTACTGGCAGAGTATCTTCACAACAATGGCATTAAAGTTGCCAGATTCTTTCAAACCACAGACGGAAAATACGCATTTTACGACGAATATTACCAATACACCTTGCAGGAATTTATACACGGGCAGCAGCTTCCATTAAACACAGCACCGGATTGGCTTATGTTAAAATATGTGCAAACTCTGGGGCAAATTCAAAAGGTTTTGAAGGATTACAAACTACCGCCCACGGCCTACTACAATTGGCCTAAGTGGCTTACATCAATGCAGCCGGTGGAAGATCACGAAAAAACCATAGGTGAAAAAATTATACATGCGCAGGAAACGGGGGACCTTTCTCTTGCAGCGGCTTTAAACCGGCGGTTACAGCACATCCGGCGGGTAGCGGCCTTTAACATCGACCCGGGTAAACTCACACACGTAAATTCCCATGGGGATTACTACATTAACCAGGTAATTCTCCGGGATGGGGAGCTTTTTGTAATTGACTGGGACAGCGGCGGACATGCGCCCGCTTGTTTCGAGGTTATGATTGCGTTTACCTATGCAGACCCGGTTTGTAAAACCGGCATAATCGACATTACAAGGTTTTGGCCGTTTCTACTGGAATATATGAAATACACCGGCCTAAGCAGCTACGATGTAAAAATGATGCCGTATTTCACATATCGCTATTTGTGTTTTTGTCAATTTATCCCGCCATATGACAGCTTATCAGATGATTATCTGCAAATTGCAAGGCTTAGCGACACCTTAATGGACTGGTTGTACGAAAATGTGGATATTTTATCTGCACAGTTGGTTGAGAAACTTGAAAACGAGGAGAATACACAATGAACTTAGTAAAAGGCAATTTAACAATACGCAACGCGATGACAAGTGATGCACAGCAGCTTTGCGACTGGTGGAACGACGGGCGCGTAATGGCCCACGCAGGTTTCCCCAACGGTGTTAACACAACGGTAGAGGAAGTGCGCAAAAACATTGCGGACAACGATGACGAAGATCGCCTGCACATAATCGAAGTTAACGGCAAGTCAATTGGCGAAATGAGTTATGGCAGAAATGACAGCATCACAGCCGGAATAGGCATAAAAATATGCGACTTTTCCTACCGGGAAAAGGGCCTGGGAACAACCCTTCTTTCCATGTTCATAGATGCACTGTTCACATACTACGGCTATGAAAAAATCTGGTTGGACACAAACGCTGAAAATAAACGCGCACAGCATGTTTACGAGAACAAGCTGGGCTTCAAAATTACGAAAAAAATTGAAAAAGCGTGGCAAGACCAATTGGGCCAATGGCAGTCATCCGTAGAATATGAGCTGACAAAAGAGGACTGGCTTGCCCGTGCAAAAGAGCCGCTGGATTACATCCACATCCGTCAGGAACGCCCCACAGACCACTACACCGTGGAAGAATTAACCCGGGACGCCCACTGGTGCAACAATTGGGAGCCGAAGCCCCAAGCTTCTGACGTACCATTGCTTGTACACAGGCTTCGGGGTGCAGTTTCTTTTGTACCACAGCTTACTTTAGTTGCCGAACTGAACGGAAAAATTGCCGGGTATATACTTTACACCGTCAGTAAAATTGTAAGCGAATGCGGCACGGAACACGAAACACTTACTTTTGGGCCCCTTTCTGTACACCCGCAATACCAAAGTAAGGGAATAGGCAAGGCGTTAATGAACTACTCTTTTAAAGTGGCGAAGGAACTTGGCTACAAAGGGGTTCTCATCTTCGGACACCCGGATTATTACCCGCGGGTGGGCTTTCGGCGTGCTGCGGAGTTTGGCATTACAACTGCCGACGGCGCGAATTTTGACCCGTTTATGGCATACCCGCTGTATGACGGTGCCTTTGACGGGATTAGCGGCAAGTACTACATTGATCCAATTTACGACGCGTTAACCATGGAAGATGCACAAGAATTTGATAAAAAATTTCCGCCAAAGCCATACCATGTTCCGGTGTTAATTGACGTTTTGCTGGAACGTTTACAGCCTGCCGCGCGCAAGGCCATCGAGGAAACCGGCTGTAAAACACTTAACAGGCTATCCACAAAAAGTGAGCGGGAAACGCGCGCCATTGGAGGCATAGACTCCGTCGCAATTGAAACAATCCGCACGGTAATGCAGGAAAATTCCGTAAAATGGGGAGAGAAAAAATGATAACACAGAGCTTATTTAACGAATTGGTTGAAAAAGCACGCAAACATAAGTATTCGTCAATGCAATACATCGACTACGACGACTGCAAAAACGCCGACATTTTGCATAGTTCCAACGAACTTACTTTACTGCAGGACAAAAGTCAAACGCCCACACTGCTTCACTTTGCCACAGATAATTTCCAATTGGTACTTGATGCGTTATCCAAAACGCAGGGCGAATTTAAGTTGTACTTTGTACCAAAGGAATATAAAAAGCAGCTTGAAAACCTTGGCTTTACAGAGTGGGGCGAGTATGTAGATTTTTGGAATGCGGACTTGAAAAACACAAAAATATCTGTAAACGACATAAGCGAAATAGATTATTTGAAACCGGAAGAATACAAAGAAGCGGCGGAAATCCCTAAAAAGTGTATGCTCCAGTCAAGGGGCTTTGAAGGGGCACCTGCCGAATGGTACAAGGAATGGCTGGAAGAAAATAAAATTATCGTACAGCGGGAAAATGGTAAAATTGTGGGTATTTGCTGCGTTACAATCTATAATGAAGG
>JGI20163J15578_10000360_pt1 | contig 18945 bp, 16 predicted proteins | sample TergutCu122P1_FD_15578 | JGI IMG/M metagenome (IMG submission 15578)
TTTTTTTGTTTACCTGTCTAGGCATGCACGATTTGATGATATCAACTGCGGAAGCCACGAAGGTATAACTGCATTAGCAGTTCTACCGCATTGCTTACAAGCAGTTGATGTTGTCAAATCGTATATGGCGCTCAGCCTCAGCGAAAACGTAGTTTGAGCTGTGCCTAGACAGGTAAAATAAGTCTAGGCATGCACTACATACTTAACAAATCATCCACATCTTCTTCAGTCACTTTATCTTCTTTTCTTTCCTTTAACCGATCCAACACATCAGGAACCATATCCAAAAGTTTTGTCATGGTATCTTGATTCTTAATGTTAATGATTCTAGTGGTTCCATTCTTAATCACTAATACAGAACTAGGAGTAATCTTTCCTCCTAAACCACCTGTACCTTTGTCTTTCTTATCTCCGTTACTCACTCCAACCCCACATCCAAACTGGATATCAATTAGAGGAATGATGACTGTATCATCAATCTTAAGCGCTTCTCCCACTACCGTTTTGGAGGTTACCACCTTATCCATACTACTCAGTAAGGATTCAATTGAACTGGCAAAGTCCATACCGTTACCATTTCTACCGTTGACCTTTCCATTTAATTTGTTTACTGATTTGTTTGCTGATTTGTTTGCTGACATTTCTATTTTCCTCCTTTTTTCGGCACTAGCTTCATTATATCTTTCACAGTCATCTGAACATCTTTGTTTATTGCCATCTTGGTCGCAAACCAAGCCAATGAACCTATTCTTAACTTTCCTCTTATCCGCAAATCCCCTTCAAGAGCTTCATTGTCAAAATCTGCTTCCAGATTGGCATTGTTCCCAAGGTAGGGGTGAACCAAGCTTGCTCCCGCGATAAACATTCCAGTAGTTCTGGGGTTTTCAAAACCAACTTTCAGACTCCCTTTTATCTTGGAAGGTTTCACCGCAGCCCACAGCTGTTTAAGCTCTTTTATCAGCTTCCTGTACGCTCCTTGATGGGTCTCATCATTGATAAAATCTGTTATTTTCTCTTTCCCATCTGACACTAAATCAATCTTATCACATATCTGCTCATATGTATATTCCATTTTTTCACTTATAGTATCAACGCCTTCTTCCATCCTATCAAAGAAATCATCCGCTTTTTCAAAGAAACTTCTGTCATCCTCTTTGGTTTCACCCTCTGCTGTATAAGACCTTTGTTCCTTATGTGCTTGTGCTCCTTCTACTTTCGCCTCTTGTGCTGGATTCACTTTTTTTTCTTTTGGATCCTCTGGATTTTCACTGGTCCACTCAGACCATAGTTCATCCTCCGCACTTGCATCTATTTTCTTCTCAGACCGACTCTCTAAACTTGCACCACCCTTCTCAGGCCACAGATCTTCCTCCACACTTGCGCTTACTTTCTTCTCAGAAGGATTCTCTACACTTGCGCTTACTTTCTTCTCAGTCAGATTCTCTATATCTGCACTCGTTTTCTCAGACAAATCCTCCAACTCTACTATCATTTCATCAGGTTCTTCTTCCTGACTTATAGCTACCGTCGGCCAAAGGTCTTCTTCCAACTTTTCACTTACTTTCACTTCAGGAAGGTCAGGCATCCTCCTTATGGCTTCATTCCCCTTAGTAACTAAGTGAGTTTCCTTAGTTGCCTGGGTCTGACTCTTCCCAGCGTTATCTTTTTCACTTTTCTTTATCTCTTTGGAACTGGCGTCTTCCTTCTCTCTTTCATCCTTTTCATCTTCACTACTTAGTCTTTTTATTAAGATTTTCGCCTTCCAAGACAACTCTCTATCTTTGTAAAAGAATTCCCCTTTTATAAGNCCAAATAACCAAGAAAACCTGCCATTTCCTTGAATGGGATCTGTGATCTTCATAATCACATCCATGACCATCTTCTTTATCATGGCTCCTGGACCATCGGACTCTTCATTTTCTTCTTCATTTTCTTCATCAGGGAACTCTTTTGCTTCATGAAGAACACCCTTCAAATCATATTTCAAGGGAGTAATCAATATGAGTGCTGGTACGCCAATGGTAATTAAAAGCAAACCAAACTGAATCCAGCCAATAATTGAAAAGGCTAGATTTGCTTGTCCCAATATCATGTCAATCCATATCCACAGTCCAAAAATCATCTAACTTGTTCCCTTCTGCTACACCCTTATAGAACTTTCTGTGCCAATGGGTCAGAACCCTTAAGCATGGGCTAGGTCTCGAAATACTTCCGTATCTCCGCCTCTCCAGTATAGGTTACCACATTTTCCGTGATTTTCAAAACCAAATCTTTTGCTTCATCATAATCTTTCGCAAAACCTACTACAAAAAAGGACTGGTTCTCGTATATCTCCTGCTGCAAATAAGAAACTTTAAAAAACTCCAAACTGTTTTTGGGATTCTTGGAAAGCACAAGAATATATAAGCTCTTATCCAGCTTGTTCTCCTCTAACTCTTGTAAAATACTCTCTTTTACGGTCGGTTTTTCTAGGCTTTCACTAAAATACAAATCATGGTAATACTTTAATTTCATCACATTTTCTCCATTCTCTACACTGATCTTATGGAATTGGCATGAACACTCGACGTTAGAACATATGCTCCTTGAACTTTCAGTTTCAAGGAGATTCCGCGTGTTGCACCAAAAGGTGCTAGAACTCTTGCGTAAACGCAAAGGAGTTATAGCTTCACGAATTATAATACACCTGCAATATCTGTAATGCCAAGTTTGCTGCTCGAATACCGCTTCCTGCATCCACGCCTTCAACAACAACCGTAATAACCAAATCTGGATTGTTAACATTGGTAAAGCCTGTAAACCAAGAATGTACCCTTCCCTCATCTTCTCTGCCGAACTCAGCAGTACCCGTTTTACCCGCCACTGTAAAGTTCTGCCAGCCCAGATCCATTCCTGTTCCCTCTGTTACCACTGCCACCATATAATCTCTTAAAACAGCAGCCTCAGCAGTGCTCATCAAAGTAACATAACTGTTGGGAAGATTTCTTCTTACTACTGTCCCCGCGGCATTTTCCACTGCATACACCAGATAAGGCTCCATTAGAACCCCTCCATTGGCAATTGCTGCAGTAATCAAGTTCATATGATAGGGGCTAACCATGGTATTGCCTTGCCCTATTCCTGTAGCCATTCGTTCCGCCATAATGGAATTCTCATTAACTGTAAATTGACTGATAGAGGTATCCATTACCGTAGGCAAACCCTGATTGAACATCAAATCCTCAGCGGTTTCCCTAAACAATAAAGCATCAATAATTCCCCCCAATTGGGCATAAGCAGAGTTACATGAATTGGCATAAGCGCGGCGTAAATCTTGCATGCCATGAGCAAACCTGCCAATACAAGGAATAATCACCCCTTCCCTTTGATAAAAACCTGGACAATCAAAAGAGTAAGCAAAAACATCTGCCTGTCTCATGTACGCCAAAGTAGTAACCGTCTTAAAGGTGGAACCAGGCGCATATAACCCCTGAGTAGCCCGATTCAGCAGAGGACTGTTTATTCCATCCACATTTAACTGTTCCCACGCTTGGTCAATCTCATTAGGGTCAAAACCAGGATTGGATACCAGTGCCAGAATATTCCCCGTGGAAGCCTCCATCACGATTACTGCTCCCCTGTTGCCTCCCAATGCATTAAAAGCAGCCATCTGCAAATCTGCATTCAAAGTAGTCACCAAAGTATTCCCTTGGCTTGGTACTCCATTAATTTCATTCATCAATTGATCCAAGAAGAACACATTGGAAGTTAACAAAGAAGAGTTCTCCGCTGCCTCCAACCCTGATCTTCCTACAATTCTGCTGTTAAAGCCCACCACATGAGCAAAGGCAGCTCCAAAAGGATAGGCGCGATAAAAGCTACCATCTTCTCTCCTTCTAGTTTCCGCCAGAACATTGCCATTCCGGTCCACAATAGGACCTCGAATCACACGTTCAGCAAAAATATCCGCCCGCACATTGTATGGACTTGCCAGAAACTCGTTGGCTTCTACTACATTAAAATGTACTAAAAAACCCATCATAAACAAGAACAAGGCCACAAAGAACCAAGTAATTCTAGCGAATTCTTTGTTTCGGAACTTCTTCGAATGTTGGCTCCTCTTCCCTGTGACGTCTTCCTCTTCCCACAGGCTCGAATCCTTCATCCTGGTAGGTTCTTCCTCCCACCACTCGATCTCTTCTTGATGATTGATCTCTCTCCATCTCTTCATCGAATTCTCTCTTTCTGTAATCCAAATCCTTTTCTTCGTCTTGTCTTAGAATATACAACCCTTGGATAATCCCAAACATTACCATGGTGCTCATAAATGAGCTTCCTCCATAACTGACCAAAGGTAAAGTAACCCCAGTTGAAGGAATCAAGGCAATGGCGCCTCCTATAGTCAAGAACACCTGGAAAATATAGGTGGTTCCTAGCCCCAATGCCACAAACTTATAAAAAGGTTGTCTTAACTCCATGGCAATATTTAAAAACATTACATAACAACTTACACAGATTAATATCAAACACAGGCCAAAAAGAATCCCAAGCTCTTCTACAATGGCAGAAAACATAAAGTCCCTTGTTACATGAATAATCGTGTTTGGGTCTCCTCCATGTAATCCTAAACCAAACCATCCTCCTGAACCAATGGCAAACAAAGAGTTTGAAAGTTGATTTCCTGCTCCGAAATAATCATACAGTGGGTCTTGCCAAACCGCCACCCTCACCCTTACATGAGCAAACATTTGATATCCTGCCCAGGCAGCAAAAGCCCCAAATCCTATGCCTGCAAAAGTATACAATACATTTCTTGTGGCCACATAAACCATAATTAAATATACAACAAATAAAGTAACTGAAGTCCCCAAATCTACCGACCATACTAATATAATCACATGTACCCCTGCAAAAATAGAAGTAATAAACAAGTCCTTAATGGTAGTAGAATACACCAAACATGCCGCCACAAAAAATACGAACAAAATCTTCACAATCTCTGAAGGTTGTATCCCAAATCCAGCAATATTAAACCAGCGCATGGCGCCTCCTTCTGGATCCGCAAAAATAGCAACAGAGATAAGAGCAGCAATACCAATAATCGCATAAACCCATCGCCACCTGGACAAGAATTTGAACTTCTTAATAATAATCGGAACAAATAACCCAAAGGACACCCCTAACACTCCAAAGAGGAATTGATTAGTGGCTTCATCAAAATTCAAGCGAGCCAGCATAATATAACCAATACACACCAGCATACACATGTTATTTACAATGAGCTTGGACACTCTGGGGTAAGCAATATTGTATAAAAGAATGGTGGCTAGAAACAGAACCACCTGACTTAAATACAACCCAATCAACCTCTCATCCCCTGTCCGCACAAACATCACAAAAAAGGCAATAAAATGAATCATAAACATCACTACATTTTGCCGAATCAGAATACGCCTCTTAACCCTTTCACTGGATTTCGCAAAAATGGAAAAACATGAAAAGGTATAAATCCCCATTAACAGGACAATGATGTAGTTGGAAACGATTCCTAGTGCATTAAACATGTTGGCTCCTGTGTTTATACTCTCTTCCTCAACCAGGCGGTAGTGACTCATTGAATAGGTCAGCTAGCATAGTGCTCTGTATGCTAACTACAGTATAACAGATTTCCTCATATTTTTTAAGGAAATTATTCCTCCTCTTCCGCCGTCAGAATAATTCTGCCTTCTTCATCAATAGTCATCAGCATCTTATTCCCCTTAATCTCCGCCTTCTCCAGATAACTTTTGGGAATCTGCAATCGTCTTGCTCTATCCAAAACTGCAAATTCTTGGTGAGCATCATCCTCGCCTAGCAAGCCTTGGTCAAACCCCGTCAGGTTAGCCAATCGCGTGGCATAGCTTTCTCGCATAATGAATTCACTGGAGATTCGTCCGTCACTAATAGCAACCACACGCTTTACCTTTTTTGAAATCTGCCGGTCATGGGTAACAATAATGATGGTAGTACCTAAAGATTCATTAATGTCATTAAACATCTCCATAAGAAGGTCTGTAGTATTGGTGTCCACAGAACCTGTAGGCTCATCTGCCAAGAGAATCTTAGGATTATTGGCCAAGCCAATGGCAATGGCTACCCTTTGTTGTTCCCCTCCTGACAACTGGCTTAACTTACTTCCCATGCGAGAACCAAGACCCACCAGTTCTAGCAATTCCCTAGCTCTGTCCTTTTTCTTTTTTACCCTTTCCACTCGATTAAATTCCATGGGTATCATTACATTTTCCAAAGCACTAAGATACGGAATCAGATTTCTGGCATTGCTCTGCCACACAAAGCCAACCGTTTCTGTTTTATAAGCATTCAACTGCTTTTCATTAAGCTTGAACAAATCCTTACCGTCAACATACAACTTGCCTGCTGAGGGCATCTCTAGGCCCCCAATCATATTGAGCAATGTGGTTTTCCCACTTCCGCTGTTTCCAATAATGGCCATAATCTCACCACGCTCAATAAGCAAATCCAGCCCTTGAAGAGCCAGCACTTCAGTATCTTTGGTTTTATATATCTTCACCAAGTTTTCACAGATGACTGCGTACTTGTCAAAATCATGTTGTTCGTTCAACAATTTCACCGTCCTCCATTTCATAAACTTGGTCTGCCACATCCACCAGTCCTGGATCGTGGGTGGAAAGCACCACCGTAATCCCTTCCTCTACCAAATCCTTAAATACCTTCACCACCTGTAGCCCTGTTTTGGTGTCCAGTTCCGCTGTAGGCTCATCGGCAAATACTACCTGAGGCTTGTGAGCAATGGCGCGAGCAATAGCCACACGTTGCTGTTCACCCCCTGACAACTCAGAAGGAAGATGATGCATCCGAGATTCTAATCCCACCAACCTAAGGCATTCTTCCACTCTTGCCTTACGTTCACTGGCAGGGTATTTATTGACACGAAGAATAAACTCAACGTTCTCATAGGCCGTCATCATAGAGACCAAAGCCACCGATTGAAAGACAAAGCCCATGTCATTTCTTCGAATTAAACTTCTCTTCTGGTCAGAAACTTGCCCAATAGGCTCCCCCAGAAAATACACTTCCCCCTCTGTAGGATGATCAAGAGCTCCCATAATATTCATTAAAGTAGTTTTTCCTGACCCAGAACGCCCTTTTAAGATGGTCAGTTTCCCACGCGAGATGGTCACATCCACCCCTTTTAGAGCCCAAAACATCTCATCACCTACCGCAAAGCCTCGCTTGACTCCCTTCGTTTCAATGATGTACTCACTACCGCCACCTTGCCGAATCAAGGCAGTAATATTTTCAAGAAGTTTCTTCTTACTGGTCATCCTCTTCTCCACTTTCTTTCACCTTCATTCACTCTCTAATCCTCTCCTAACTTCAAGGCTCCCGCCATGTTCACCTTAGAAATCAGCACCCCAAGGATCATCAAACAGAGAACCATCATCAACCCAATAATCCCGAAAATATTCCAATAATCCCGACCATAAGTCACCACCATTAGCGGAATCTTCTGTAGAGAAGGAGAATAGGCCACCTGAATCATGGGAACAAAAAGCCGAGCCGCAATTCCTCCAACCAGTGAACCAATGGCAATGGCTGAAAAAGAGATGAGAATCTGCTCATTAATCAGCAAGCGAATCAAATCCTTCTTGGTCATGCCCATGGCTCGAAACACTCCAAATTGAAGGACTCTTGACTTGATGGACAAGATCCAATAGATCAAATATCCTGTAAAAGAAGCCAAAAAGGTGAAGATAAATCCTGCCGTTAGTACCCCATTGGTTCCTTGCAAGATAGGGTCACTTCTGCTAGCGACTACCTGTGCCTTGGCGTCTTCAAAATGAATAATACTTAGCTCCATTTCATCCACAAAATCATAGAAAAATCGATTGGAGGCCGTGTTGGTTCTCATCCACACCTGATAAGGATAGATTCCCCAATTGGTGTGAATACGCCCTAGGTTGGTTACTACCAGAAAGCGATCCTCAAACACATAAGCTCCTCCTTCATCCATCACCCTGACTCTTTCAGAAAAAGAAGGCCAACGCTCCACAAATCCAAGAATCAATCCACTGGCCTGATTGCCATAGCTGTCGCTATAAACAATCCACTGTCCTACTTCAAAGCCATATCTGGTTCTGAAGTTATTGGACAGTAGCACCCCTTCTTCCCGAAGAGCCAAAGCATTCAAGAAGAAATTCATATGCAGAGGTAGCAAATCATCTCGGTACCAAGCAGTTTCTCCAAAGGTGTTGGTTTCAATGGCCATCATGGTCACATCACTGATGTTTGAAGTGTCTTGCCTTACGTCTACCTCTCCTACCATTACTCGGGTTAAGGCATCCACCTGAGGTAATCCCGTAAACCGTTCAAAATCAGGCTCAGTATAGATAATTCGATCAGGCATCTCTACAGGCTCTCCTGGTATGGGAACGGGAATATTGTCACGAAATCTCTCTGCAAAGATTAAATCTGCTCCGATTTCATATTGAATCATATGTTCATTGTTGGTGTTTAAGGTACGTGCGGTGGTGGCGCTGAAAATCCCTAGAGATAAAGTAAACACTAAGAAAACCATAATAAACTGCTCATCGCTGGAAAAACGAATTACCTTCAAAAGAGAAGCGTAAGAAGGCGGCGACCAGACTCTACTTCCAATCTTAAAAATCAATCGGATCAAATATGGGTACAGGCGCAAACAGAACAAACCTAAGCCAATAATAAACAAGGTAGAAGAAATAAACAACATGGGATCCATGGCCTGAACATCCACCACTGCCAATCCCATAATCTCTCTACGACTGTTAAAGTTGTAATAACCATAAATGGAAACCCCAAGGAACAGTACATCTAAAAAGTACCGTTGCCAAAAAGATCTTTTAAGTCTCCTGGACATGCTTCTTTTATGTTCAATAATGGCCACTTTCGAAAACCCGATAACAGGAATCAACATCACCAGCATGGAAGCAAAAGCGGCAATTCCTGAGTAGACCAAGGCATCCCGATTCAAATAGGCAGGAATGGCCACTCTGGCCACCAGCTCTAAAAACCCACTTGAAGCGCCCAGAAGTCTGCATACCAGTAACCCTAGAGGTATTCCTATCAATACACTCACTGCGCTGACCAGTATACTCTGGAACAGATAAATAGAGACAATCTGCCCTCTGCTTGTTCCACGACTTTTAAGAATGGAAATATCATTCTGCTCTAGTCGAAGAATCTGCCTAGAGATAATATAGATATAAAAAGCCAAGAAGATATAGATGGGAACCTGCAAAACCAGCAAGGTTGTGGTTAACCTTCCCATGCTTTCAAGATATCTCTCTAAAGTAGAGATGAAGTTTTCTTCATAGGTGATTTCCTCTCCAGCAATTCTAAGCATTCCTGCACGGATTCTTCTCTCTGCTTCTAGATAATCAGAAACATGAACAGTAGACATGCTATAGAAATCAAACATGATGATCCACTGAGAGGCGATTCGGTAGTCTGGATGATAATTTTCCATAAATCGATTCTGCACAAGTTCATGGGAAACCAACACCTCTCTTGTGAAAGTATTGGGGTTCTCTGTCCAAAAAAGCCCTTGTTCACCAGTGGCTTCATAGACCCCTACAATCTTCAGATAGTAAGATTCTTCCTCTCCATGGAGAAGGCTTGAGATGGTCAATAACTCGCCCAGTAGCATATCTCTTCGAAGCATGGTTGCAGCATTGGTAATGCCCTCGATAATGTTCCCCTCTTGAATCTGGTCACTAGGCATTCGTCCATGAGTGATGGTGATAAAGTCCTCAAACCCTTCAAAAGTATTGAGCTGTACCGACTCCATCCGTTGGTTTTCATTGCGAGGCTGGGCTGGAACAATTCTTACATCCCTCATAATCAGATTGTGGACCATCCGCTCCACAGGAATGTCTATGGCCCCTGTAATCAGAGGAATTCCTTGATTCTTAATGGCTTCATAACGCTCTTGACTTTCTTCTTCTGGCACACTGTTTAAGGAAAACTCCAGTTGCACCATGGCAGGATGAATATTCTCTTCTAACTGAACTTGCTCCATCTCTTGAATCAGGATTCGCTGCATGGCTCCCTCAATATAAATGGGGGTACCAGAAACAATCCCAATCAGCAAAATATTGCCCATGAGAAGACTTAGCATGATGAATTTGTTTTTCCACATTTTTTGAAAAAGAAATGAAATCAACCTATCTTACCTCACTACCCACTGTCCTTCTTCTAACCCTGACAGCACTTGTACATTTTCCTCGTCTCGAAAGCCCACATCAATAAAACGTCTCCGAATCTCCCCATCCTCATAAACCAGAACATAAACTGCTTGGTCATAGTCATGGATGGCCTCTACAGGGATGGTCAAAACATTATATATCTCATGCCGAATTGGGGATCCAGTAATACTCACCGTTCGAAGCTCTGAGTATGGTATTTCATACTCATGAAAACTTCTCCAAAACCCCTCTCTATCCACAGGTTGCAGTACAAAGGTATACACCTCTTCTCTAGTGTCTGTGGTAATCGGGTCTGAAACCACCTGTATGTCAAACTCAAAATCATTCCTGCTTATTACTGCTGGAAATACATCTCCCATCCTTACCAATCCAATATGGTCTGTGGCTACAAACTGCATTCTGGTAGGATCCAGCATTCGAATGATAATATCCTCATTGTTCACCACGGTACCGCTTCTGCCCACATCCCTCATGGTCACAATAACCCCATCAAAGGGTGCAATGATTTTATCCCCTTCCAGTAATTCATAAAGCTCATCTAACTGTTCCTGATAAACTTCCAATCTGGATTCTTGCTGGCTGATGTCTCGTTCCATTAGCAACTCTTGCCGACCAATCCGCTCATCCTGAGTTCGTCGCGGGGCATCGTCTGTCATCAAATCACGGTCAGCTCTCATCCGGGCAAGAAGGTCTTGATGTTGCCTGCGATCCCTTTCCATTCCTTGCTCTACAAGTTCTATGGACAAGCGCAGAATCTCTAATTCCTCTTCCAGCTCCCTTGTGTCAAACTCCCCAATAGCAAGAACATCTCCTTCTGAAACCTCCTGGTCTAAGGACACAAAAATCTCAGTTAGGCGCACTTCCTCTCGGGTAAAATGAAGCTCACGAAACTGGGAAGTATCGAACATAATCCTCACATTTTGTGGTTCTGTGATAATGTCACCATACACCACCTGAGCTAACTGCCCTCTAAACTCTCTGTCAGGACGTGCTTCAACTTGGCTAATAATCCCTGCCTCAATAGCCCTTTGGAGAGCTTCCTCTGAAACTACATCCACCTGTAACAAAGAAGTACAGGAGGTAAGAAGGAGAAGGGAAGCCAAGAGTAAAGCTAAAAAGATTGCTTTTGATTTATTTATCTTATTTCTACCGTACAAAGACTTCATCCCCCTCTTCTAATCCATATATTATCTCAATAAAGGCGGCATTTCTAATTCCTACTTCTACTTCACGCCTCTCTCTGTTTCCATTGTGATTCACATACACATAAGGATCTCTAAAAATCGAATGAACACTATTCACAGGAACCTTTAATACATCCCTAGCCTCATGGGCATAATGACGAATCACCACCGAAGCACCAGGAGTTAAGTTGTGGCCCCCAGTGGTAATCTCAAACCTTACAGGGGGAGTCATCTGATTAATCAGATAACGAGAAGAATCTTCTTGGCTTAAAGGCCGCAGTCTTAAATCAATCACTTGGTCTCCCACCAACGCGGTAACCACCGGCTCCACGTGTGGACGGAAAATCAAACGTTGGGTAGAGGCATATTCCACAAAAATATCTTCTCCATTACTGATGCTTAAGATGGTTTGGAAAGGATAGATAAATCCCCCCACGTCAAGGTCGGCCATCCAAATGATGGTGCCATCATAAGGAGCCAATATTTCGGCTTCTGCCAATTGTTCATTCAGGTAGTCCACTTGAATCTGCAAATCCCTCATCAGTAGCGCTTGTCGCTCCTGAGCATGTTCTAGATCAAGTTGTCTCAGATTGATCTGTGCCCTCTTGCTACTTAGAGCCACTGTTTCCTCCTCTGCCACAACAAGCTCTTGGTACTCTGCCTCTAATATGGCAATCTCGCTTCTGATGATGTTATTTTCCCTTTCATGGTTCCTCTGGGTGGAGGCAATATTCTCCAATAGTTCTTCTAATGCCTCTTCAATGTGTTCTACATCTAATCGAGCTAATAGTTGCCCCTCTACTACTTCCTCACCCACAATCACATGAAATTCGCCAAATCGTAGGGGAGTACTCCCGAAATGAAGAGCCTCAAAGCCTAGTCGGATGATTCCTGGATATTGATGAATCTCCTGGATTGTTCCTCGGGTAACAACCGCAAGATCAACCTGAGTAGCCAACGGAGTCATCAGCTCAGGAGGGTTCCCCCTAGGCAACCCTGATGAACAAGAAGTTAACATCAATATGAAGATAAGACAAACCATTACAAAAACTCTTTTTCCAAACATATTAACCTTACCCTTTATCTTAATAACGAATACATCTCTGACAATACTTTATTATCATCCCTAATCGTAACAATCACCGAATCACTAACTCACCCACTTCTAATCCACTAATAATCTCTGTCCAAGCATTGCCTACCAACCCCACCTCAATATCTCGAAGGGTCCGAAGACCATCTTCAAGGACAAACACAAAAGCTCTATCATAATACCAGTGAATGGCTCTTGTAGACACCACCAAAACATCCTCAGTAGCCTCTAGAACCACATGAATATTCCCAACGCATGCCGTGGTGAATCCATATTGGAGACCATCGCGTATCAGGATAAATGCTTCATACTCACTTCTATCTGCGGTAATATTATATTCTTCAGGGTCAATCACCACCCCATAATATACTTCTTCTCGCACTGTCATCTGGACCACCTCTCCAACAAAAAGAAGGTTTGCTCCGTCATCACTCACCAGAAAAACCGTTTCCGTTACATCAGCGATAACCGCCAGCTGCTGATCCGCAACGGTTACATCCCCTTCCGTAATTCTTCTAAGAGAGGTTACATACCCGTCCATGGTCGCTCGCAGAACTCGCCGTTCCAACTCAGCCTCTATGTTTTCTATCATAATGCCTAGTACATCGATCTGATGTCTGTACTGATCACGTCGTCTGGTGTATCCAATCATATCCACTGACGTTTCTGTTAACCAAGCACTATGCAGATTGAGAGCATGGGTTTCTTCTAGCTGCCTAAGATTCACCTGAGCCATCTCCAGATCTCTGGTAGTTTGTTCCAACTCTCGCATATAAGAATCTCGTTCTAACTCTATGATAATATCCCCTTCACGAACAAAATCACCCACTCTAACATTCACTCCATGGATAAGAATACCATTCATGGGGAAGGAAAGAATCTCTTTACGAGCAGGAACAAAGTTGGCACGTAAATCCCGATAAAGCACCACATCTCCAAATTCCACTGGCTCAGTATCAAAAATCACAGGCTCAGGAACAGCTAATCTAGGGGTAGGCAAAGGAGCTTCCTCAACAGGAAGACAACCTGAAAGTAACAATATTGAAAATAATGAACCCACCAGTAAACAAAAGCATTTTTTTATCATAAGTCTTTTCTAAACTCCTAAAAGAAAAGCTGTTGCAGATTATACAACAGCTTAGTTATTGAATTGTTTTGCAAACTTGGATAAATCAGTTCCCTCAATCCACTGAAAGCACCCAGAGAAACTCCTTTACCCTGAACCAAAGAACATGTGTTAACGCCTTGTTCCCCTACTCTTAATCTGTGTTTCTAATTTTACAATCTGCATCTGCAGATCATTGTTCTCATCCTTTACCTTCTCAAGCTCTTTCTCTGAGTTTTCCAACCTAATCTGCGCAGAGATAAGCTCATGTTTCAAGTCATACATCTCCTTATCTTTCAACTCAATGTCATTCTCCAAAGAATCTGCTTGCTTCCTTGCCTTAAAATAATCATTGGCAATATTAATAGCAAGAAGAATGTTTCTGGTATCCGCGCTTTGCTTTCTGTATCCTTCGCTGTTGGCACACTCATTAATCTTGTGGTTCAAATAAGAAGATACCTTCTGAAGATACTCCTCCCCCTCAAATCCTCCTAAGGTATAAACTTTCCCCCCAATTAAAACCTCTGTATAATGTTTTGCAGAACTCATCAGCTCTACCTCCTACGCCCCTTATTCTATGAATTAGTCAATCATACGCTACAATACATTTCAAATATTTAAAAGTAGTCTCTTCATTGAACAAGCAAACCACTAAAGATACTACTCCACTAGCGGCAAACTCTTGTGCCAGCACGAAATAGTTAACCTTTTTTATATTATAAACTATCTCAGTAAAAAAACAATACTTTTTTCTTTTTTTGTAGGCTTTGTCTCTGGCCGTTTGCTATAGCCTCTCCAGCATATCCCACACACCCCAGATATACATAATGCCAAGACCTCGGTCGTAGAGCCCATAACCTGGTCTGCAACCCTCACCCCAAATGTGTCGGCCATGATCTGGACGAATATAACCTTCAAAGCCTGTATCATGATAAGCCTTTAATATCTCTAAGATGCCACTGTCTCCATCACAATCTCGATGAGACACTTCCACAAAATCACCATTTGGGTAATGGCGGATATTGCGAACATGAGCAAAAGCAATGCGGTCATGGAATTTTCTTATTACATCAGCAACATTATTGTTAGGGTTAGCACTAAAGGAACCTGAACAAAGGGTAAGACAATTATAAGGATTGTCCACCATGCTCAAAATTCTTCTTGCTGCTACCTCATCAACAAACAATCTTGGAATGCCAAAGATATCCCAGGGTGGATCATCAGTATGAATGGCCATCTTGATGTCACATTCACTACATACAGGCATTAAGGCTTCTAGAAAGTACTTTAGATTATCCCACAACTTCTCCTTAGTCACGTCCTTGTAAGCTTCAAATAACTTGTCTAACTGTGCCATTCTAGAAGGCTCCCATCCTGGAAAACTCATACCTTCCTTTTGACATTCTAGAATATACTCTACCATCTCTTTGGGATCGTCTTTTATCTTCGCTTTTTCATAATAAAGGGCCGTAGAACCGTCTTCAAGAGGATGAAACAAGTTGGTGCGCGTCCAATCAAAAATAGGCATAAAGTTATAACAGATAACCTTAACACCAAACTCACTAAGGTTTCGGATCGTCTGAATGTAGTTGCCAATGTACTTGTCCCGAGTAGGCAGCCCAATCTTAATGTCATCATGAACATTTACCGACTCCACCACTTCCATGTTGAATCCATGAGGTTTTATCTGCTTTTCCATAACTTCAATTTCTTCTTTTTCCCACACCTCACCTGGCATTTTATCATGCAAGGCCCAAACAATACTGGTCACCCCAGGAATTTGTTTGACCTCCTCAAGCTTAATACTGTCATTTCCTTCTCCAAACCATCGAAAACCCATCTGCATTGGCATATTTCTCTCTCCCTAATTATTTGTCCTCGTTTTAAGTTTATTCATCAATATCTGGCGGAGTAAGTCCCATATGTTTATAGGCCAATTCTGTCACTACTCGTCCTCTTGGAGTTCTCATAATAAAGCCATTCTTAAGTAAGTAAGGCTCATAAACATCTTCTAATGTTCCTGTATCTTCAGAGATAGATGCAGCCAATGTCTCTAATCCTACTGGCCCTCCTCCAAACTTTACAATCAATGTGGTCAATACGTTCCTATCCACTTGATCCAGCCCAAAACGATCCACTTCCAGCATATCCAAAGCATCATTGGCAATCTCCCAAGTAATGACTCCCTCATGTTTCACCTGAGCAAAATCTCGAACCCTTTTCAACAATCGATTAGCCAATCGTGGGGTTCCTCTGGAACGCCTTCCTAATTCCTTGGCTCCCTTTTTATCAATCTTAACACCTAGAACTTTGGCAGAGCGGGTGATAATGGTGGCCAATTCTTCCTCTGAGTAGAATTCCAAACGATTGATTACCCCGAATCGGTCTCGCAAAGGTGCAGTTAACATCCCTGCTCTTGTTGTGGCTCCAATCAAGGTAAACTTAGGCAAGTCTAAGCGAATGGAACGAGCAGTAGCGCCCTTGCCAATGAGTATATCAATAGCAAAGTCTTCCATGGCAGGATAAAGAACCTCTTCCACCTGACGATTCAAGCGATGAATCTCGTCTACAAAAAGAACATCGTTCTCTTGCAATCCATTTAATATAGCGGCCATCTCCCCTGGCTTTTCAATGGCCGGACCTGAGGTAATCTTCAGATTCACTCCCATCTCATTGGCAATGATTACCGCCAAAGTTGTTTTTCCAAGACCTGGAGGTCCGTAAAACAACACATGATCCAGAGACTCCCCTCGTTCCTTCGCAGCCTTAATATAAATCTCCAGATTAGCCAGTGCATTCTTCTGCCCTACATAATCTTTAAAATACTGAGGGCGCAGACTGCTTTCAATCTTTGCATCTTCAATTGTGGTTTCCGTGGTGATAATTCGTCTGTCCATTGTGTAAACCTTTCTTTGTGATGTCTTTTTACTTGATGACCTTTTGACGCTTGTGATGACACAGGATTGTTACGCACTTCGTGCTCGGATAAATTTGGTGATCTTTAGACGCTTGTGTCATATCATCTTTCTAAGCGCCTCTTTCAATATCTCTTCAGTTGATTTATTTGTAGTGTCAATCCCTTTAATGACTCTTAAACTCTCACTTTGTCCATAACCCAAGGAAACAAGCGCTAGAATGGCCTCGTTATGATTTCCATTATCCACTTCCATGGACGATTCTAGTGAGCCACTAGTAGGTAACATATCATTAATGTCCATCTTATCTCTCAGTTCTATAATCAACTTCTCTGCAGTTTTCTTCCCGATTCCTGGAGCCTTTGATATCGCTTTCACATCCCCAGAAATCACCGCAAACCTTAACTCATCAGGAGTCAAGGTAGACAGAATCTTCAACCCTGCCTTTGGCCCAATGCCATTGGCCATAATCAACAGTTTAAAAATCTCCAAATCCTCTTCCTTTAAGAAACCAAACAATAGCATGGCATCCTCTCGAACATTCAGATAGGTGTGAATCTTCACCTCACTTCCCAGTCTAGGAAGCTGACTGATGGAATACTCTGACATAAAGATGCCATAACCTACTCCACTTACATCCACCACCACGCGGTCCATATGTATAGAAACCAACTCTCCTCTTATAAATGAAATCATAATCCCTCCGAAAAAATCACGACCTCAACATGAGGTCGTGACTAAATTTAATCTTAATGTTATTTGCGCCTCTTCTTATGAAGTTTCCGCTTTTTTCACTGCCTGAGACACTTCTTCAAGCTTTTATTCCTCAGACAATTCTTCAAGCTTTTCTTCCACTGCTTCAGCCAGTTCTTCAACCTTCTCTTCCACAACCTCAGCCACTTCTTCTGCTATCTCTTCTGCAGCTTCAATTACTTCTTCTGCAGCTTCGGCAACTTCTTCAGCTATTTCTTCGGCAGCTTCTACTGCTTCTTCAGCTATTTCTTCGACAGCTTCTACTGCTTCTTCAGCTATTTCTTCAACAGCTTCTACTGCTTCTTCAACTTCTTCTTCTACTGCCTCGGCTGCCTCTTCAGCTTCTTCAACAGCCTTCTCTTCCACAGCTTCTACTGCTTCTTCAACTTTCTCCTCGGCAACTTCTACTGCTTCCTCAACTTGCTCTTCCACAGCTTCTACTGCTTCTTCAACCTGCTCTTCAACAGCTTCTACGACTTCTTCAACATCATCAATAAGTCCTTCTGCAGCAGCTTCTTCAAGAAGTTCTTCTACTTCCTCAGCAATCTCCTTTGGATCTGGCTCTTTTTCAAGAACTTTCATGCTTAAGCTAATCTTCTTGCCCACTTCATTCAGGTCAACTACTTTCGCCGTAATTTCTTCATTCACAGACAGATAGTCTGATGGTTTCTCCACGTGATTCTTGGAGATTTGAGAGACATGCAGCAGGGCATCTACTCCAGGTGCCAGTTCAACAAAGGCGCCAAAGTCAGTCATTCGTGCCACGCGACCTGTTACAATGGTACCTACCGCAAACTTCTCACCTGCGTTGGCCCAAGGATTGGTTTCTGGGAACTTAAGGCTAAGTGCTACTTTGGTATCGTTGATATCCTTCACAAGTACCTTGAGAACCTCTCCAGCCTGGAATACCTTCTTAGGATTCTCTACACGTCCCCAAGACATCTCAGAGATGTGCAACAATCCATCTACGCCACCTAGGTCAACAAAGGCACCAAAGTCTGTTACATTCTTCACTGTACCTTCCACTACATCCCCTACTTTTAACTTAGCAAATAATTCCTTTTGCTTCTCTGCTCTCTCGGCTACAAGAAGTTGTCTTCTGTCACCAATCACACGGTTTCTTCTTGGGTTGAATTCACTGATTACAAACTCAATCTCTTGGTCCGCGTATTTCTTCAAATCTTTCTCATAGGAATCGGACACTAAACTTGCAGGGATAAATACTCTTGCTTCGTCTACCGTTGCACACAAACCACCGCCAAGAATCTGAGTGACCTTCGCTTTCAACACTTCTTTGTTTTCGAAAGCTTCCTTTAATCGCTCGTTCCCCTTGTCGGCAGCCAGACGTTTGTAAGTCAAAGCAACTTGTCCGTCTCCATCATTAACTTTTAGTACCTTCACCTCCATCTTGTCCCCTACTTTAACTTCCGTAGTCAGGTCCTCTGGTGGTGTGTTGGAGTATTCACTCTTTGTAAGGATTCCGTCAGACTTATAGCCGATGTTAAGAATAATCTCATCAGGTTTAACACCGATTATTGTCCCCTCTACAATCTCCCCATTTCGTATCGTCTTAAACGACTCGTCTAACATTTGTTCAAAAGATAATTCTGACACTATTTTGAACCTCCTCAATTATAGTATTGGGCGTGGA
>JGI20163J15578_10000361_pt1 | contig 18904 bp, 15 predicted proteins | sample TergutCu122P1_FD_15578 | JGI IMG/M metagenome (IMG submission 15578)
TTGTTACCGGAGGCTATTGTTACCACTTATGAGAGTGCTTCTGAAACTCTGAAAGTAATGGATGAAGCTAACTTATCTCAGCTGGAGCAATTACTTCAATGGGCCAATGTAATATGTATCGGACCTGGGTTAGGGACAAGTAAAAGGGCAGAGGAGATTCTGGTGTACACCCTGAGAAACGCTAAAGTGCCTGTGGTGATTGATGCAGATGGCATTAATTTGTCAAAAGGGCACGAAAATCTACTGAAAGAAGCCCAGTATCCCCGTGTGATTACTCCTCATATTAAGGAAATGGCAAGATTTATGAATATAACAGTAGCCGAAATACAAGAGAATCCCGTTGAATGTTTAAAAAATTTTACCAGAGAATATCCCACCATATGTGTGTTAAAAGATTCAAGAACTTTGATAGGGAAAGGTCAGTTGCCATTTTTCATCAATACCTCTGGGAATAATGCTATGGCAAAAGGAGGTTCTGGGGATGTGTTGGCTGGAGTGATCACAGGATTAATGGCACATAAGGACAGTTTTACTCCTTATGAGGCCGCTAGTTTTGGAGTATATCTTCATGGTTTAGGAGGAGATCGAGCAAGGGGTGAGTTGGGAAATAACAGTGTATTAGCCAGAGATATTATTACTGGAATCGAGGGGGTATTACAAAAGGAAGGTAGTGTATATGAGTAGCATTGTCGAAAATGTTATGGAAAGAGGCTATTTGAAAGAATTGGCACGGAGGCAACTTAAGAGAAGGTATTGGCCAGCATTACTGGTTTGTATGGTTGTTATATTTTTTAGTAGTGCAACACAAGGGATTGGAAGGATTCCTTTTTCTTTAATCGGGTTTATCACAAGAATTCTTTCTTTTCAATCGGAACTTCACTTGTTGGTTGCCACATTGATCTTTGCTATAATCATTCAAATCTTTATTTCAGGACCAATAATTGTAGGTAATTCCAGGTTCTTTATCAACGAGGCAGAGGCAAATGGACAGATTAAAGATGTATTTTTTGCTTTTCGCACCAAGTTTTTCTGGAAGATAACCTCTACCATGTTCATCTATACCTTAATTATCTTGGTAGCCATAGTGCTTCCACTTATGATTAATCTCTTTTTTATTCGGGGAGGGCATCGTCTTCCTTTGCTTCTTTTTGTGCCTTTATTGTTGGTGGGGATCCTATGGTCTTATCGTTTTCGATTTGTCCCTTATTTTGTAGCCCAATACCCTTATCTTTCTTCTCGTAGATCTTTACGTATTAGCAAAAACTTAACAGAGTACAAGGCCTTTAAATTACTTCGTCTAGATCTGTCTTTTATGGGGTGGTATATTATCGGAGCCCTACTCTTTGGATTAGGTATTTTTTTGGTAAGGCCCTATCATGCAGCAACTGTGGCCTATGCTTATCGGAATGAAATCGATAATTATACTTTTCTAACCTCTGAATTAGAAGAGGAAGATAAAGGATTCAAAGGGAAAATAGTCGATTGGTGGACTCTGGGAAGCATGATTGATGAAAATCATAGTACAGAATCAGTTGAGGTGGAAGATACAAACATAGATAAGGTGGAAGTTACAAGCATAAATAAGCAGGAAGTTGCAAACAGAGATAAAGTTGAGGTTGCAAATAGAGATAAAGAGGAAGTTGCAGAAAAAGATAAGGAGGGAGAGATTAGCACTGCAGAGATAGAGGCCCAAGAGCCGGAAGGAGGTGTAAACTCATGAGAAAAAATATTCTTACTATGATTTTACTATTGTCCTTCATTTTATTTGCCAAATCTATGGACTCGTTTGCACACTTTGCAGAAGGCATTACAATTGTGAAAGAAGAGGAGTTAATAGAGGCCATCAACAACAGAGAAAAATTTATTGTCATCAATAATGACATTAACTTACATCAAGCTTTAGAAATTAATCATCATATTCACGTATCAGGAACAGGAACCCTTATCGTTACCGATGAGTTTAGGCACTTTGTTATTGGTGAAGAAGGGACTCTTGTGTTGGAGGGAGAGCTTACTCTTCGGCGGTCAGATAATATCAGAGATGATAATAGAGGAGGTCGAGTCTGTCGTGGTGGGGTTTTAGTTGAAGGTGGTCGCTTCTATATGCACGGTGGTAGGATTTCATACAATCGTGGATGGGTGGTACTTGTTAAAGAGGGAGGTCATTTTTACCTGTATGATGGAGAAATCTCTCATAACATTGGTAGGGGTGTAGAAGTAATAGACAATAGTGCTTTCCATATGCATGGAGGAGTTATTAAAAATAATGGGAGTAGTGGTGTTGTATTGATGAGACACAGCATTTTCAACATGTATGACGGTAGCATACAGGATAATGGGGATTTCGGTGGCATTGAAATATATCATGAAAGTACCTTTAATATGTATGGAGGAATGATAAGGGGGAATGGGAGAAGTGGTGTTTCAATCACCAGACGTAGTACCTTTAACATGTATGATGGAATCATTAAAGAGAACATTGCTGTACCTAGAGAAAGGTTTGGTGATTCTTCTGGTGGTGGTGTATATGTAAGTAGTCATTCTGTTTTCACTATGAATGGTGGGAAAATCATAAATAATACTGCTGATATTGGTGGTGGAGTGTATGTTGAAAATTCAGGATTTTATTTAAAGGATGGATTTATTGTAAGAAACACAGCTAATGGTAGCGGACATGTAGTAACGGGTGGCGGTGGAGTTGCGGTCTTTTCTTGCATGAGGATAGGACGCTCAAGTGGGTATATTCGTATTTTTGGTGGAGAGATCAGTGAGAATACAGCAGATTTCGGTGGAGGAATCGCAGTACTTTCTGGTACTTTGCAAATTCATGATGGAGTGATTCAAGGGAACATTTCTGAAGGCAGTGGTGGAGGTATTGCACTTAGAATGTCTCATGGAGTTGTTCATGACGGTGTGATTCAGGGAAACATCGCCAGAGGGAATGGAGGTGGGATTTTTTTTGATAGCCTTGGCAGTCTTGCTCTCTCAGGGGGAGAGGTTAGAGATAATTCCGCAACTTTATCAGGAGGAGGAATTTTCGCACGGATTCCTTATTTTCTTGCAACAGGTTCGGAAGTGGTGTTTAGTGGCAATACAGCAAGTGGCAATGAATACATTAGAATGAGGGCGGGAAAAGAGAGATACCCCAACATTATGTGGGCAGGTGAAAACAGCATTTTAGGAACACATCTATTGAATAATCATGATGTAAGTTATGTCCAGGAACAATGGGTGCCAGCTTACTGGCAGATGTACCTGATGTTGGTTGGATTTGTGGCTATCTTCATGTTTATTGGAGCAGTGATATGGTATAGAAACAAAAGATATTATGCTAAAGTATTATCGGTATTTTTACTGGTGTCTTTCTGGTGGTTCATTGATGGCACACCCCTTATGGCTGCAGGGGATCCTATCATTGTGACCAATGAGCAAGAGTTACAAGAGGCTCTTATACAGTCTGAAGAAATCGTTGTTGTCGATGAAGTGATTCATATTGAAAATGTGATAGAGATTGATGTCTCAGTGACTCTTTTAGGAACAGGTACAATCACTGTGGCAGGTAACCATCGTCACTTCAGGGTATCTCAGTATGGAGAACTCACTTTAAAAGGCGATATTACCATCACTTTAGCAGAGGGGTATGAAGGGCCAGGAGGAGGAATTCTTGTAGTAAATGGTGGCACATTAAGGATGTACGGTGGCGAAATAACTGGAAATAGGACGACTTTTGGTAGAGATGATTTAGGTGGTGGCGTTAAAATTAGTGGAGGTGTTTTTCATTTCAATGAAGGGAGAATACATGGAAATACTGCTGGAATTGGAGGAGGGATTGGACTTTCCTGTGGATTTTTAAGGCTTTCTACTCTTATCATCCACAATGGGGAAATTGATAACAATCATGCTTTAATCAATGGAGGAGGAGTTGGTGATGAGAGAAGTCTTTTGGCTGGGAGTGCAGTAATGATGTATGGTGGAAGGATTAGAAACAATCATGCGGATTTTTCTGGAGGGGGTCTGTTTTTAGAAAATTCTATTGGACGATTAATGGGAGGTGAAATTTCTTCCAATACAGCTTCCGGTCATGGAGGTGTCACTGGTTTTTCTTTTATGAATCGGATTACAATTAGTGATCATATAAGAATCGTTGATAATTATCCACCAAGCCCCCATGACTCGGATTTACCCTTTTCCTTTGCATGGTTTATAACCCCAGATGGTTATCGATATTTTGGCGTATTGATTGTTGCAATACTTGCCACTTGGTTTACCAGTAGAAGGTACCGTAAAAGAACGGAGATAGAAAAAGAGACAGATATGGAGACAAAAGCAGAAGCAGAGAGAGAAATAGAAAGTATGGCTTAGAAATAAACTTTTTTCGTGTTTATAAACTGGATTATAATTTTACAATAAAGTTTGACGATTTAGTGGTATGGTATAGGAAAAAGTAAAAAGAAATGAAGTCGTAGAAGAGAAAAGAAAGAAAGGAACAAAATATGATACATTTTAAAGACATTCAAAACAACGAAAGAATAAGAACTTACATTATTAAAGCAGATGAAACCTTAGGGGCTCTTGGTTACACCGATCATGGATTGGGTCATGTGACGAAAGTAGCCAAAGAAGCTCATGATATACTGCTCACCATGGGATATTCTGAAAGAGAAGCAGAGATTGCTCAAATTGCAGGGTTCCTTCACGATATTGGAAATGTGATCAATCGCTCTGACCATGCTCAAAGCGGTGCCTTAATGGCTTTTAGAATTCTAGAAGATATGGGAATGGATCCAGAAGAGGTGGCTACCATTATTACCGCCATAGGGAATCATGATGAAAAAACAGCAACTCTGGTGAATCCAGTCTGTGCTGCTGTTGTTCTTGCAGATAAAGGTGATGTGCGAATGAGCCGAGTTCGTAATACAGTTTTTGCCACCTTTGACATTCATGACCGAGTGAACTATGCGGTTAAAGAATCTTCATTGACTATTTCAGAAGATAAGAAAGTAATTACACTGGACTTGACCATTGATACCAAGTATTGTGCAGTGATGGATTATTTTGAGATATTCTTGTCTCGAATGACACTGTGTCGCAAGGCGGCAGATATGTTGAATTTAAGGTTTGCTCTGCGAATTAATGATCTGGACTTGTTGTAAAAAACTTCTTTGTATTTATGTAGGATGATGATTGTATGTAATGAGTACCAAAACCTGTTATCGTGTTTTTTACAAGATTAGTTTTTATTAAATTGAAATGAGAAGGAGGGGGTGAATCGTCCAAGCTTTTTACTGGATGATATTGCCCAGTGAATAAATCGTGAAAAGTAATTATCGTGTATGTGCAACAGTGCAACTTGAAAAGATAAGAGAAAATTTAATAACAATGAGCAACCATGTGGGTGAAGATAAGGAGATGATGGCTGTAGTGAAGGCAGATGGCTATGGTCATGGAGCAGTGCAGGTTGCCAATTATGTTGAAGATTTATCTTCTCTATGGGGATTTGGCGTTGCTACAGTAGGTGAAGCTGTAGAGCTTAGAGAAGGTGGCATTAAGAAACCCATCCTTGTCTTTGGCTGTGTTTTCCCTGACGAAATAGAGGATTTAATCACCTATGATATTATTGCTACCATTTACACCTTGGAAGCTGGGAAGATACTGAATCAATTGGCTTTTGACGCTAATGCTGTGATTAAAGCTCATATTAAAGTAGATACAGGAATGGCTAGGTTAGGATTCCTTCCCACTAATGAGAATGTGAAGATCGTGGCCAAGATTGCTCAGATGTCTAACTTGAGAATAGAGGGAATGTATACTCACTATGCCAAATCAGATGAAAAAGATTTAGACTTTACTTATAATCAACATGAAAAGTGTTTAAAGTTTTATGAGGGTGTTACTGATATTTTGAAGATTGGAGATGATGAGTATACGATTAATGATTGCAAAGGTAAAGCTAGCAACGATAGATTAAATTGTAGCTCAATTGAAAAAACATCTCTTAGATATTTTCATTGCAGTAACAGTGGTGGAATAATTTCTTATCCTGAGTCTAAAGGGAATCTGGTACGTGCTGGAATATCCACTTATGGTCACTACCCATCGGAGGAAGTGCCAAAAGATAAGGTGGTGCTACAACCGGCTTTAACTTTAACTAGTCATGTGAGTTTTGTGAAGGAAGTGGAGGCAGGAATTCCTGTAAGTTATGGTGGCACTTATGTAACTACTAAGCCTACAAAGATTGCCACAATCCCTGTGGGTTATGGGGATGGTTATCCTCGCTCCTTATCTAACTTAGGAGAAGTCTTAATCGGAGGAAAGCGTTGTAAGATATTGGGACGTGTATGTATGGATCAGTTTATGGTGGATGTGACCCATCTGCCGGATGTGAAGATGATGGATCCCGTGGTGCTTGTTGGGAAAATGGGGGAAGAAGAGATTACAGTGGAAGAGTTAAGCGACTTAAGTGGACGTTTTAACTACGAGTTTTTGTGTTGTCTAGGGAAAAGAATTCCTCGAGTGTATGTTTGATACAAACAAGGTAAATGTGGTTAAAAGAAAAATTAAAGTCCCTATGTAAAGTTGACTTCTGAAGGAAACAACTCAACCCTATGTTGAAAATGTTGCGTTATTTAGTTGAAAAACCTTTGTAAAAATGATAGAATTAATCGGTTAATGTATTTTTGAAACAAGGGGTAAACAAGCGCTTTTATTAAAGAAATCAACAATTGCAATAGTTGGAGAAAACTAGTTTTAATGTAGGAGAGAGAGCACGTGGCAGGTCATTCTAAATTTGCAAATATAAAACATAAAAAAGCACGGAAAGATGCTGCAAGAGGCAAGATATTTACAAAGTTAGGGAGAGAACTTTCTGTAGCTGTAAAAGAAGGGGGAGGTTCGGATCCTAACAATAACAACAGGCTAAGAGACGCTATCGCTAAAGCGAAAGCCAATAATATGCCAAATGACACCATTGAGCGAAGCATTAAGAAAGCGGCCAATGAAGGCTCTATGGACAATTATGAGCAGATCGTATATGAAGGCTATGGTGTAGCAGGAACGGCCATTATTGTAAAAGCATTAACAGACAATCGAAATCGAACTGCCGGCAATGTACGGAATGCATTTACAAAAGGCAATGGGAATGTTGGCACCACCGGCTGTGTTTCATTTCTTTTTGAAGAAAAGGGACAGATTCTGGTGAACAAAGAAGAATCTGAGATGGAACATGATGATTTGATGATGTTGGCATTAGAGGCTGGGGCAGAGGATTTTAGCGAAGATGAAGAATGGTATGAGATACTCACCAGTCCAGATGAATTTAGCCAAGTCAGGTTAAAATTAGAAGAAGAGGGAATTGTTATGGAGAATGCAGAAGTGACGATGATCCCTCTCAATTACGTGGAATTAACCCTTCCAGAAGAAATCAAAAAGTTTGAGAAAACCTTAGCACTACTAGAAGATGACGATGACGTACAGGATGTGTATCACAACTCATTATATAGTTAAAGGAGAGATTATGGAATTTGAGAATATGAAAGAGGGATTGATTCAGCTCTATGAGTCCACTTACAGAAAAAAGCTTAACAAAGCAACTTATCTTGATGATATTAAGAGAATCAAAGAGAATAATATTCAGTTATTCGATGATTTGATGGAAGCAACTAATGGTGAAGATAACCAGAACATCGAGGTGCTTGCCAATATTATTCCAGACCATGTTGTTGATTTTATGAATCAGTTTCCAAGCAAGAGAAAGAGAGAAATGTTTCAAGTGGACAACAACATGAACATGGTTTGCTTTTTCATTCCTTCGGTTAACACTGTGAGCACAGAATTGGCAACAAGAACCGTTGAAGTGTGGAATGAAAAGATGCCAAATAGCAAGATTGGGCTGTCTTCTGTAGAAGAAATTAACGGAGGCTTTAAAAAAGGTCTTTGCTATATTACCACTGCTGTTTGCGAGACGTTGAATAAAGGAGATGATTGTTTAGAACTAACAATTCTTAGAGAGTATCGTGACCAGTATTTGGCAAACACGATTGGTGGTGAAAAGGTAATTGATACTTACTACAACATCGCCCCTACAATTGTAAACCGTATCAATAAAACAGAACAATCCCGCGAGATTTATCAACAAATATGGAACGCTTACATTCAACCATGTATCACCCTTATTGGAGAGGGAAGAAATGAAGACTGTAAAGTACTGTATTCTGCGATGGTAACTTCCTTAGAGAAGAGATATATGTAGAACTAAGCATCAAAAGTACATATGGCATCAAAAGCTCATGTGGCACCAAAAGTTCATGTGTTTTGTGCTTGCAGAAAAAAATAAAAGGTAATCATGATGAGTAGTAAAAGAAAAAATAATGACAAAACTGAAAAGATGAACACAAAACCTAGAAAAGAGCCTAACTCTAATGTTTTCTATGAAGTAGCTATGCTGGTGACCATCTTGGTTTGTATTTTGCTATTTCTTTCTAACTTTGGATTAATTGGACCTGTTGGTGGGTTTATTTCCGGTGTACTTTTTGGATTGTTTGGTCTTTTGGCATTTGTAGTTCCTATTATTATCTTGCCGATTGTTGTGTATGCCCTGCATTTAGGAAGATTAAGCAATAGGGGTGGCAAAAAGACCATTGCTACAAAGAAAGAGAACCGAAAGAGATTATTTAAGCTAGCCTTAATTATTGTAGCCCTCCTTTCCATTAGTGTGTTAACGGAGTTAATTATAAATTCCAATGTAGCAGATACTTCTATTTTAGATTTCTATCGTAATTCTGCTGAGAATCGTAATGGAAGTGGGTTAATTGGTGGCCTATTTGTTAGCCTTTCTGTTACTATGATTGGTAGATTAGGCACTTATATCACGACGATTGTTATTTTACTGATCTGTATCATTGCATTAACAGGCAAACCTTTAGTCTCTTTAATTGGAGCGAGAAGTGCTAAGGTTAGTGCTAAGGCCTATGAAGATGTGAAGAAACACCATGCTCACGTGGTTTTGAAACGTGAAGAAAGAAGAGAAAAGAAGAGAAACCAAATGCTCCTTCCTTCTGAAAGTGTTATTGTAGAGGAGTCTGATGAAGAGTCTAGGGAAAATGCTTCGGAGGATTTATTTGACAAAACAAGGACTGCTGGAAAGAAGAGCAGGAAAAGCTCTACCTTGTTGGATCTTGATCCCGGTGAGTTTGATGAACCTGCCAATAAGAAAACAGGTGGATTCTTAAACTCTTTATTGTCGACACCACCTGAAAAAGTAGAGCATAAAATCCCTAAGGGGAGGTTATATGAGATCTATTCGGGTAAGGGGAAGGAAAGAGACGATGAAGGAGTAGATGGGAAGGTCGGTAAGAACTCTAGGGATTTCACCGACTCTTTGAAAGGAAAGGAAGATTCCATAGACAAAGAGCAAAACGGACTTATAGAGAATACCCTGACAGATAAACAGATGATGGAAGAGGATGTGTTAAGGACTAAAAATATCGATCAACAGATGGATAATCGTAAGAGGGGAGGGAATTCCCCTAGTGAGTATATTTACAGAAAGCCTCCCATTAACCTCCTTGCTAAATCTAAGAGTAACAGTTACAACCAAGATACAGAACTGGTAGTGACGGCTCAAAAGTTAGAAAGAATACTGGATAACTTTGGTGTGAAGGTGAGTGTTACTAATGCCAGTTCGGGACCCTCTGTCACTCGTTATGAATTGCAACCAGAACAAGGAGTTAAGGTTGCACGTATTGTAGGTTTGGCAGATGATATCAAATTGAATCTAGCCGTATCGGATATAAGAATAGAAGCTCCTATACCTGGAAAAGCTGCTGTTGGAATTGAGGTTCCCAATAAGGAGAATACCCCAGTGATGCTTAGGGATTTGTTGGAGTCCAATGAATTTGTGGATAATTCATCTAAAATCACTTTTGCTGTTGGAAAAGATATTGGAGGCAAAATCATGGTAGCAGACATTGCTTTGATGCCTCATTTGTTAATTGCTGGAGCCACTGGCTCTGGTAAATCAGTGTGCATTAATACTTTAATTGCCAGTATTTTGTACAAGGCAGATCCTAATGAAGTGAAATTGATTATGATTGATCCTAAAATGGTAGAGCTAAGTGTATATAATGGGATTCCTCACCTGCTTCTTGATGTAGTCACTGATCCTAAGAAAGCGGCTGGTGCTCTTAATTGGGCTCTTGCTGAGATGACAAGAAGATATCAATTGCTAGCGGAGTTTAATGTGCGAGATATACAAGGGTATAACGAGAAAGTGATGAAGTTGAATCTTGAGAAAGAAATGGACTTTCTAGAAGAGGATAAGAGAAACAACGTGACTTTTGCTACTTTGCCACAAATCGTAATTATTGTTGACGAATTGGCGGATCTCATGATGGTTGCTCCAAATGAAGTGGAGAGTGCCATCTGTCGATTGGCTCAACTTGCTCGTGCTGCTGGGATTCACCTGATTGTTGCTACTCAAAGACCATCGGTCAATGTAATAACAGGTTTAATCAAAGCGAATATGCCCTCACGAATTGCATTTTCCGTAACTTCTGGAGTGGATTCTAGAACCATCATCGATATGAATGGAGCGGAGAAGTTACTAGGTAGAGGAGATATGCTCTTTTATCCTACTGGATATGCCAAACCTGTTCGAGTTCAAGGTTCCTTTATTTCTGATGAAGAAGTTCATAAAATTGTTGATTTTCTTAAACATGAAAAAGAAAAGGAAATGAAAGCTAACTCTAGAATGAAAAAAACAAGTAAGGAATCTGAGAATAACGACTCATCTGTAGTTGAAGGAAGTCAAGAATCTTTTGAAGATAGAATTGTCCAGGCTAGCTTCGAAGGAGAGATTATTCAGAATGTTTATGATGAGCAAAGGATAAATGAATCCATTGAAGAGCCACCTGTAATGGCTACTTCAGAGTCAGAAATAGAACAATATTTAAATGGAAATATCGTGTCTAGTTATCCTGGGGCTCCCGGGGGAGCACAAGAAGATGAGAGAGATAACTATTTTGCAGAGGCAGGATTTTTAATCATTGAAAAAGAGAAAGCCTCAATCGGTATGTTACAAAGAATGTTTAGGATAGGTTTCAACCGTGCAGCCAGGATTATGGATCAACTCCATGAAGCAAAAGTTGTCAGTGGTGAGGAAGGAACCAAACCTAGGAATATACTTATGAGCAAAGATGAATTCCAGGCATACCTTGAAGAGAATGGGATTGTGAAATATTGATTAGAAATTGAAAAACATTGAAATGTAACTTGATTATGGAGGAAAAAATAATTGAAAACAGATATTCAAATTGCCCAAAGTGTTACTATGAAACCCATTGTAGAGGTTGCTGAAAGTATCGGAATTGATGCTGATAACCTGGAATTGTACGGGAAGTATAAAGGGAAGCTATCCAATGACCATTGGAAGAAGATTAAGGATAATCCTGATGGAAAGTTAGTATTGGTTACAGCCATTAACCCCACTCCTGCGGGAGAAGGGAAAACCACGACTACCATAGGTTTAGGACAAGCTTTAAGCTATTTAAATAAAAAAACTGTTGTAGCCCTTAGAGAACCTTCACTAGGACCTTGTTTTGGTGTGAAAGGTGGAGCGGCTGGTGGCGGTCATGCTCAGGTAGTCCCTATGGAAGATTTGAATTTGCATTTTACGGGGGATTTTCACGCCATTACTTCTGCCAACAATCTCTTGGCAGCTCTGTTAGATAATCATATTCAACAAGGGAATACCCTTGGAATTGACCCTAGAAATGTGGTGCTAAAAAGGGCTGTAGACATGAACGACAGAGTCCTTAGAAATGTGGTGATAGGACTGGGCAATAAGATGGATGGAATGGTGAGAGAAGACCATTTTGTGATTACTGTTGCCACAGAGATTATGGCCATTATCTGTTTGGCAGAAAACATCAATGATTTAAAAGAACGTTTAGGCAGAATCATTGTGGCTTATAACTTTGCAGGAGAACCTGTAACGGCAAAAGACTTAGAGGCCACTGGTGCCATGACGGTATTGTTAAAAGATGCCATTAAACCCAATCTCATTCAAAGCCTTGAACATACCCCTGTGTTGATTCATGGAGGTCCTTTTGCCAATATTGCCCATGGGTGCAACAGTATTATTGCAACGAAGATGGCTTTGAAGATGGGGGATATTGTCATTACAGAGGCGGGCTTTGGAGCCGATCTAGGAGCAGAAAAGTTCTTAGATATTAAATGCCCTATTGGTGGTTTCAAACCTTCAGTAGCAGTGGTTGTGGCCACGGTACGTGCTTTAAAGTACAACGGTGGAGTTTCTAAAAGTGAATTAGGAACAGAAAACTTAGAGGCATTAAAAAAGGGAATCGTGAACCTAGAGAAACACATTGAGAACATTCAAAAATTCAATCTACCAGTAGTAGTAAGTTTAAATGCCTTTGTCAGTGATACAGAGGCTGAACGTCAATTCATTCGAGAATTTTGTGAAAGCAGAGGATGCTCATTTGCAGTATCTGAAGTGTGGGAGCATGGTGGTCTAGGAGGTGTCCAGTTAGCAGAGGCGGTTTTAGCGGCCATGGAAGAAGATTCCAGTAAATGCCAACCACTTTATGAGATGAGTTTATCCATAGAAGAGAAGATAGAAACCATTTCCAGAGAGATTTATGGAGCAGATGGAGTTATCTTTGAGCCTGTCGCTCTGAAACAATTAAAGAATATTGAAGAGATGGGATTTTCACACCTTCCTGTTTGTATGGCTAAGAATCAATATTCCTTGTCGGATGACCCTTCAAAACTAGGACGTCCTACAGGATTTAAGATTACTATTCGTGAATTATATGTGAATGCAGGGGCAGGTTTTGTTGTGGCATTAACAGGAACAGTAATGACCATGCCAGGATTACCTAAAGTTCCAGCAGCTCATAGTATAGATATCGATGAAAATGGACAAATCACAGGCTTGTTCTAGGTAGATAGGTTTGATAGATAGGGAGTCGAGTTGAATCTTGCAAGATTTAAAGGGTGTGAATAATCAGTAGATTCTAAAGATATCCAAGAGTGATGAACTAAATAAGAATGAGATGAAAGGAAGAGTCCATTTTGAACACATCATGATTATTCTGATGAGTTGGACGAAAGAGGGATGGTACAGTTAATAGACGGAAAAGTGATTTCCAATATCATTAAAGAGGAACTAAAAGAGAAAGTTTCCAAACTAAAAGAAGAAGGGAAAATCCCTTGTTTGGCAGTTGTGCAGGTTGGGAGTGATCCTGCATCTTCCGTATATGTGAAGAGCAAAAAAAGGACATGTGAGCAATTAGGTATTGAATCTTTGTCCTATGAGTTAACAGGAAGTACCACCCAAGAGGAGTTGGTATCTCTTATTCATGATTTGAATTCTAATGGAAAAGTAAATGGGATCTTGGTACAGCTACCCCTTCCCCAACACATTAATGAGGATTTGATTATTGGAACCATTAATCCTGATAAAGATGTGGATGGGTTCCATCCCATGAATGTGGGACGTCTATGGATAGGGGAGCGTGGATTCCTTTCTTGTACTCCAGCTGGAGTGATTCAGCTACTGAAGCGTTCCAATATTCCCATCGAAGGGAAGCATTGTGTAATTATAGGGCGAAGCAATATTGTTGGCAAACCCATGGCGGCTTTGCTCATCAGGGAAAATGGAACAGTAACCATCACTCACTCCAGAACCAAGAATTTGAAGGAAGTGGCCAAGTCCGCTGACATTTTAATTGTTGCCATTGGTAAGGAAAAGTTTGTGAATTCAGAGTTTGTTAAAGAGGGAGCAGTGGTCATTGATGTTGGGATTCATCGGGACGAAAACAATAAAATCTGTGGGGATGTTGATTTTGATGAGGTGAGTCATCTGGTATCAGCAATAACCCCTGTACCTGGTGGTGTAGGACCCATGACCATTGCTATGTTGATGAATAATTGTGTGGAGGCGGTACAGTAAATGAGATGTCCTAGTTGTGAATATTTGATTCGAGACAACAACTCCATATGTTTAAGGTGTGGCTTTAATATGGAAAGCCTGCCTGATGATGTCTTAGAAGAAATCTCCAAAGAGGAGGTTTTAGTTGACGATCGTTATGCTACAAGACCCATACGCATTGGAGATATAAGAAGAACAAACAATGAGAGAAGGCACACTTCCACTAGAATATTAGACCAAGAAGTAAGAAGAAGAATTCGAAAGGAAGAAGAGGAGAGAAGAAAAGCATTTGTAGAAGTAGAGAGGGTGTTGGTTCGAGAAGAAAAAGCAGGCATCTATACGAGAGAAGAAATCCCCCAAAAAAGGCGTAGAATAAGAAAAGGGAAGTTTCTAAAACGTGGCGGTATTTTCCTTGCCATCGGATTATTTGCAGTATTAGGGATTGGATTTATCCTTCATTATAACTCCTATATGGGGATTGTGAATCGAGGAAATCAAGCCTTAGGTGGTGGACAGCTGATAGAAGCAGAAACTCTATTTAGAACTGCCATTGAAAGAAGTCCTCACAGGTATGAGGGGATTGTAGGCTTGTCTCAAGTTTATCTTCGGAACAATCAGATGGATGAGGCAGAAGCGGTTCTTTTGACCGCTTTGGATGGGCAGGTAACCAATATTTCATTGTACGGGGCGATTATTGATTTTTATCTTGCTACTCATCAATATGGAAAGATTTCCGGGCTTCTTGAAGGGGCTGATCCTCGAGTGTTGGAAGTGTTTGAGGAGTTTGTTTCCCCTGCACCTATTTTCAGTTTGCAAGAAGGGTTCTTTCAGGAAGTGCAGGAGCTGACCATCTCATCAGAGGTTCCAGGAGTGATTCATTATACCATCAATGGTGGTATGCCTACAGAGAACAGTGATGTGTATGGAGAATCTCTTTTGTTAAATGAAGGAGAACATACTGTTCGAGCCATATTCATCAATGACAAAGGAATTCCAAGTGTGGTAACTACCAAAACTTTCACTATACAATTCACTATATCTGATGCTCCAGCGGTCACACCGTCTACAGGTTTGTATCATGAGCCTACTCTGATTATCGTACATGTTCCCGAAGGATATACTGCTTTTTATACCATGGACGGCAGTATCCCAACGGTTACATCACTTTTGTATGAAGGTCCTATCGATATGCCAGAAGGGAACACTATATTTAAAACCATTCTAATGAACAATAATAGTGGCAGATTAACAGAGATAACCATACGTAACTTTACTTTGGAGTAGAGGGTATAGTTGACAAAATGATATCTTTATCCTATACTTTTCCTATACATATGTTTTCCTATTGTGCATTTTCGCTTAGTTAAAGTAAGAGCGCACGGGTTTGACTTACGTTAACCTATGCAGGGGGGCATTATCATGAAAAAAAGTAAGGTCGTAATTGCATTATTTCTTGCGTTAGCTTGGATGATTATGATGGAAAGTTTTTCTTTACTTATCATAAGTTCTGGTATTCTTGTTGGTGCTGGTTGTGTGTTCATATCGGGGTATTTTCTCCCCATTAACAAAATAGAAGGTGTAAACTTTGGTAAGTTGGTTACTTACCCTTTCTTTCTTTTAGGTCAAATTTTCTCTTCTGCAGTTTATGTCAGCAGAATCATTATCAAAGGTGCTAAAATTGATATTGTAAAAGTGGATACCAACATTAAAAATGACACTATTCGTATAATGTTAGCCGATTCAGTTACTTTAACCCCTGGATCGGTAATGTTGGATATTGATGAAGAAAAGATGACGATTTTATGGCTAAGACAAAGAGGCTCCCCAGAGGTAGAAGAACTTAACAAAGAAGAAATGTCAGAGAAGATCATGGGGAAGTTACAGAGAAAGTTGATTCAAGCTGAAGAAGATGCGAAGTAGATGGTGAAGGAAAAGCCTAAATCAAGTTGAGCAATGAACGATAAGCAGCCAAGGGGGGATAGACATGAATGAGATAATGGATATAATACTTAATGTTATGTTCTGGGTCATTATGGTCTATCTTTTATTGTGTTTTGTTCGTGTAATTAAAGGACCGTCTATTTGGGATCGTATTTTAGGGATGAATGTTGTTGCCACAAAGATTATCATTACAATTATTATCTATGCTTCTTTAAATGATACTTCATTTCTACTTGATTTTGCTGTGATTTACACCCTCTCCGGGTTTATTGGTACCATTTATATTGCGCTTTTCTTTGCAGATCGACGAAAAAGGAGGGAGAGTAAATGAGCCTAATTCTTGAAATCGTCGGTTTGATTGTTATGATTTTTGGTTTGATTCTTATGGGAATTGGTATTTTTGGTATCTTTCGGTTCAAAGGGTTTTATGCTCGTATTCTTGTTGTGTCCAAGGTGGATACAGTGGGAACCATTACTTTTTTATTTGGTTTGGCCATACGCCATGGATTTAGCTTTTTCTCAGGAAAGATTCTCCTGATTACCATCTTTATATTAATACTTAGCCCATTGGTAAGTCATATGGTTTCCAGATCTGCTTACATTAGTGATTATAAAATACAAGATCCTCATGAATCTGATGATGAATGTGGAGGAGATGGCTTATGATCTATGGAATATTGGCTTTTTGGATTCTCATTTCCATTATGCTGCTACGAGAGCAAAAAGTTGGAAGATTAATTATCTACTTTGGTATCTATTCATTAATTGCAGCTGCAGGATTTCTAATCTTGGGGTCTCCTGACGTTGCTATGGCAGAGATTGCTATCAGTTCTTTTGCAACAATCTTTTTTATCATTATTGCGGAAAAATATTATAAACATGCTCACGGATTGGACATGACCCAAGAGGAGAGGAAGTTTGAAGGCAAGAAAGAGTCTAAGCTAAAGCAATACATTTTACCTTTGATCTTCATTGGGATTGTGTTTGGGATGGTTCTCTATTTGGTGCCGGTTAACGATCCTAACATTTACCTTAAGGAGCAATACATCAGTCGTTTTATGACGGAGATGGGTGGTGAAAATGCGGTAACTGCTATCTATCTTGGGTATCGAGTGTATGATACCATATTTGAAGCACTTGTTCTGGTAGTAGCGGTTGTTGCGGTTCTTCATATGTCCTGGTTTGACCGACCCTCTATTGATGATGGGAAACACAGTGACATTAATCGTTCCGGCTTGGCCATTTTTATTATAAAGATTATTACACCGTTGATCCTTTTGTTTGGAATCTATCTTGTCATCAATGGTTTCCTCACCCCTGGTGGTGGTTTCCAAGGAGGGGTGGTTGTGGCTACATTTTTCATTTGTCGGTATTTGATTTACAATATTTTTGACCTGCCTATTGGTCGAATACTGCGTATGGAGGAACTGGTTTTTGTGAGCATTGTCCTCTTTGCTATTGCGGGTATTTTCCTTGGTACTGCAGATCATATTCCCCAGAGATGGTTAACTTATTTTCAGAATTTCTATCTGGTGATTATGAATGGGTTGATTGGTGTTAAGGTTGCTTGTGGGTTTACCCTGCTGTTTTATCGATATGCAGGAATTGAAAGATTAGAGGAGGGCGAATCGTGAATTTCTCAATGATTGAATTGTTTGCCCTTATGATGTTCTTTATTGGATTGTATGGGCTATTCATCAGTAAAAATGTGATTAAGTCCATTATGTTTGTTAGCGTAATGGAGATGGCAGTGATTATGTACTGGGTTGGTTTGGGGTTTCGTATTGGCATGGTGCCTCCTGTACAGGATTTCCTGTATGAGGACATTGCTTACGTTGCTGACCCCTTGCCACAAGCATTGATGATTACAGCCATTATTATAGGGATGGCGGTTACAGCCACCAACATTATCATGTTGGTTACTCTAGTAAGAAAAGTAAAATCTACGGATTGGGATAAGATTAAAGAGGCCAGCTTGGAAGAATCGTAAGGGAATTAAGAATGTTAAGTGAGTTAGGCATTGCATAATATAACACACTTGATGTTGGGGTAAAGGGTCAAGGAACTAGGGGGATAGGAGTAAAGTAATGTTAACATATTTTGTCATCATACCTGTCTTAATTGGAATATTTCTTTATCTGTTTTCCAGTGCGAATATAGGCCGAATTCTTGCTATATTGGTACAGGTGGGTTTAGTGTGCTTTTCCTACTATCTCTTTACCCTTAGTCAGGCGGAAAATGTTGTTACTCTAGTAGGTGGATACCTTGGTTTGGCAGGGGTTATTTTAACTGCGGATACGATGTCTGCAGTCTTTATCTTACTGACTACTTTCATGTTTCTGATTGCCTCTATCTACAGCTTTAATCAGGAAAGTGGTAAGTTTTTCTGGTTATTGATGTTCTTGTGGCAAAGTTCTTTGATTGGAATTTTCCTTACCCGGGATTTCTTTAATGTATTTGTTCTTATTGAAGTGGTAACTTTAGTAGTGGCGATACTGATTATGTTTGATCGTAGTAATCGTTCCATGTATGATGGAATCATATACCTTATGGTGAACATTGTTGCCATTAAGTTCTACTTGCTGGGAGTAGGTTATGTGTATATGCTTACTGGCGTTTTAGATATGGATGTTGCCACGGTAATATTACGAGAGAACCATCCCACCTCAGCACTGATTATCCCTTACGCTTTAATTATGACCACCATCGCTTTAAAGTGTGCCCTTCTGCCTTTGTTTAGTTGGTTACCAAAAGCTCACGGTACACCAGGAGCTCCTCCTGCAGTTTCGGCATTGTTATCAGGAGTTCACATTAAAAGTGGTCTCTATCTCTTCATACGTATGCATGATGTTTTTGAGGGGATAGCTGCTACGGAATTCTTCATGATTGTTGGAATTATTACAGGTGTTGGCGGATTTATCTTGGCCATGTCTCAATCGGACATTAAGTTAATCTTGGCTTATCATACCGTATCTCAAGTGGGCTTGATTATGGTTGGCCTAAATATGCCTG